>OFGX01000631.1_pt1 | contig 25595 bp, 20 predicted proteins | sample 1521831 | NCBI WGS metagenome assembly OFGX01 (sample SAMEA3504080, study PRJEB24116) | mouse gut metagenome | biome: mouse gut; feature: mouse-associated habitat; material: faeces | place: Denmark | collected 2011 | reverse complement strand
TCTTAAGCGACATCCAGGACGGAACCTTCGCCAAGGAATTCCTGCTGGATATGTCACCTGCCGGAAGACAGGTGCACTTCAAGGCCATGCGTAAGCTGGCCAGTGAGCATCCCGCGGAGAAGGTAGGAGAGGAAATCCGTAAGCTCTACAGCTGGAACAACGAGGACGACAAGCTCATCAACAACTAAGCGATTTATGCCCGCGAGCTGAAATCTGCCGCGATGTCCACAGGCTCTATCGCCTGTGAGTCTGGCTGCATGGCAAGTTCCTGTAGCTGCGAGTAGGGCTGCAGCGAGGCATGCTGCTGACGGGAATCGAATCCGTGAGGTGCTGCTTGGCGGGCTATTGCCGAATTAACCGAAAGCGATTCTAAAGGATTCAAAGAACAGGGCGCATCCACAGGTCCTGTTCTTTTGTCATATCAGAGAGAACATTCTGTTTTACCGTTCCCCATTTCCTTAAAATATCTTTAGAAATTCTTGAGAAAACCATGCACCTACAGTTTATTTTTCCGCCATATACTATAGGAAACAAAAGCCCGGAGGTCTGACGAAGGAAGGGGCAAAAGGAGGTCTGTAGCATGGATTTGTCTACGATTACGCTTTATTTCACCAGGTATGGGGCGATTGCCATATTTGTGATTGTGTTTCTGGAATATCTGAATCTACCGGGGTTTCCAGCGGGCATCATCATGCCCCTTTCCGGCATCATGGCCGCCAGAGGCGACATCCATTTCTTCTGGGTGATGGTGATCACCGTGGCGGCGGGGCTGGCGGGGAGCCTGGCGTTGTATGTGCTGGGGCGCAAGGGCGGGGATCTGTTCCTGAAAGCTTACATTCGGAGGTTCCCCAAGCAGCGGGAGACACTGGAGAAGAACCTGGAATGGATTCGCCGGAAGGGCTGCGTCGGCGTCTTCCTGGGAAAGCTGATTCCCATGGTCAGGACGATTGTATCCATTCCGGCGGGGGTGATCCGGATGAATCTGCTGAAGTATATCATCAGCTCCACCTGCGGCATACTGGTCTGGAACTTCGTGTTCGTGGGGGCAGGATACGTGATGGGAGACAAGGTGTTCCAGATGCTGGGCATGGCATAGAGGCCTTCCGGGGGAAGGGCATGGGCCGCAGAAAAGATTCAGGAAAGGTGTGACGAAAAATGAGAATCGCGTTGATGACGAACAATTACAAACCGATCATGGGCGGGGTGCCCATATCCATAGAGCGCCTGGCAAGGGGGCTGAAGGAGCTGGGGCACCAGGTGACCATATTCGCGCCCACTTACAGAGAGCAGCAGGAGGAAGAGGACGTATTCCGCTATGCCACCTGCATGCAGCGCTTCGTCGGGGGCATCGTTCTGCCGAATCCGCTGGACGCCAGGATAGAAGAGGAATTCCGGGAGCATCCCTACGACATCATCCATGTGCACCACCCTATGCTGATCGGTAGGACGGCAGTGCGCCTCTCCCGCAAATACGACATTCCGCTGGTATTTACATACCATACCAGATACGAACAGTATGCCAGCTGCTATACAAAGGGAATCTGCAGGCTGGACAGAATCATGCCTCTCTATCTCCACACGTTCCTGAAGCACTGTAATTTCGTCTTCGCGCCCACGGCGGGCATGCAGGAGTACCTGACAGGGCGCTGCCGGGTCCCGCGGGAGAGGACAGGTATCCTTCCAACAGGCATCGAGCGGGGGAATTTCCAGATAAGCGAGGAACAGGCCCAGGCTGTCCGGGCCAGGTACGGGGCGGAGGATATGCCCCTGCTGTTGACGGTGTCCAGGATGGCCCAGGAGAAGAACGTGTCTTTTCTGCTGGAAAGCCTGGCGAAGGTGAAGGCCCGTTATGGGAAGCCCTTCCGGATGCTGATGGTGGGGGACGGCCCGGATCTGGAGCCGCTGCGGGAGCAAAGCGAGAGGCTGGGGCTGTCAGAGCAGGTGGTCTTCACAGGGACTGTCCCAAATGAACGGATAGGCAAATATTTTAAGGCGGCGGACGGTTTCCTTTTCGCCTCTAAGACGGAGACCCAGGGAATCGTGGTGCTGGAAGCCTTTGCCGGGGCTACGCCGGTAATCGCCGTCCGGGCTTCCGGGGTGGAGGATCTGGTGGACGATGGGGCCAATGGCTTCCTCACCGGGGAGGATACGGAGGAATACGCCGGAAAGGTGGCGGATTTCCTGGAAGAGGCCTTGGACGGGCGGATGGCGCGGAACGCTTTCCAAAAAGCTGCCCTCTATCGTGAAGAAGCGGTTGCTTTCGATGCGGTTCATTATTATAATAGTGTTATTGCAGAGAGTGCAATGCATAAAAAGCGGCATATCCGGCTGCTCCTGGAAGGCTGAGCGCCTGAGGGGACGGCAGGCCGGATGCCGTAAGGAGAACCGGAGGGGCATCATATGGAACAGAAGTATCACGTATTAGTGGTCGAGGACGACAAGGAGATTCGGGAAGGCATTGAAATCTATCTGAAGAATCAGGGGTATGAGGTATATCAGGCCTCCAATGGGGCGGAGGGGCTGAAGGTAGCGGAGGAGGTGGAGATTCATCTGGCTATCGTGGACATCATGATGCCCGTGATGGACGGGGTCACCATGCTGATGAAGCTTCGGTCCAGAGAGAAGGAATTCCCGGTGATCATGCTGTCCGCCAAGTCGGAGGAAGTGGATAAGATCATGGGGCTGAACATGGGCGCGGACGATTATGTGACGAAGCCTTTCACGCCGCTGGAGCTGCTGGCTCGAGTCAATTCCCACCTGCGCCGGTATTCCAAGTATCTGTCTGCCATAAACGAGGATCGCAATCAGGATCATGTCTACACCATCGGGGGGCTGGAACTGAACGAAGATACGGTCGAAGTCTCTGTGGACGGCGAGCCGGTGAAGCTGACGCCCATGGAATTCAAAATCGTACAGCTGCTCATCAAGAATCCCGGCAGGGTCTTTTCCGCGGACGAGATTTACGAGCGGATCTGGAACGAGAAGGCCGTGAACACCGACACCATCATGGTGCATGTGAGGAACATTCGGGAGAAGATAGAAATCGACCCAAAGAATCCTAAATATCTGAAAGTAGTGTGGGGCGTGGGCTACAAGATTGACCGGCAATAACGGATGGGCGCAGACAGGAACAGGAGGACGGTATGGCGCGTTTAAGGGGAAAAAAGGAAGCGGAACAGCTGGAACTGTGGACAGGGGCTGCCAGGGAGAAGAAGGACAGAAAGGGGCTTTTGGGAAAAATCAGGCGGGAGAAGCCGTGGCTTTTCAGAGGAATCGTGGTCAGCCTTATCCTTTCTGTGGTGTTCAGCTGCTTTTATGGCGTCTTTCGTTCCCGGGCGGAGAAATACGAGGTGAGCCCTCTGGAGAACGCGGAACATATCGCATGGCTGTGCCAGAACTGTTATCTGCTGTACCGGGATTTGCGCAATGCCCAGAGTGAGGTGTTTTTGAAGTATTCCGATCTCTATCTGGAGACGGAAGAAGGCTATGAGTGGATTCTGGATGAGAAAAAGGTGACGGAGTACCAGAATCTGTTGAGCCTGTTCTTGGATTTCTCCGGTCTGGAGGAGTACATGGCTGATGAGGGGGAACTTTCGCGGGAATGGATGGAGGAGGCCATATCCCTGGAAATCCTGAGCCAAGAGGCAATAGAAGCGTATGTGGAGGAGGGGCTCCTGGAGGAAGATTGGCTCCAGGAATATGAGAGCGGCGGAGAAATCTATAATCTCAACTTTTCGGAATGCGAGAGCCTGGCGAAAGATTTGGCGAAGATGGACGACTATTTCAGCCTGCTGGAAGGGGCTTTCCGGAACCTGAACAGCAGCTACGACTACATTATTGTAGATGATAAGACGGGGAAATATGTCACGAACATGTCCGTGGAGGACAGGAACAGAAGTTTGGACGACCAGTATTTTCTGCTGAGCTTTTCCTTTGACGGAAGCGGGAACGTGACCATCGGGGATACAATCAGAGGCAGGGACGTCAGCCAGGTCAGGAAGCTGGCCAATGAAGCAGCCAGGGACATCTCTCTGCAGAACCAGCTTGAAAGCTACCTGACGGTCTTCGGACGATATGGGCGCGTGAAGGGGCCTGTGGACTGCACTGTGACATTCGCCGTCTCCAGGGAGGCATGGGAGGCCAGGAAGGAAAGCGCCGAAGGAATCTATGTGGGGAAGATGGATGCGTCCGGGAGTTCAGATATCCGCTATTACAGCACTTACAGATATTATGATTATTCCACGGACGCGTATTTCTCCTCCGGCCTGAACAGCATCTTTTTGTTATGCATGGCTTTCATGGCTCTTCTGGGCCTGGTGCTGCCGCTGCCGGGACATGGAAGGCCCTGGCGGGACGAAAGGCTCTGCAAGATTTCTCTGGAGCTGCTGGTCTGTATGGGGATGGCGCTCATGGCCTGCGCGGGCATAGTTCTGCATATGATCGTCTATGTGGCCAGCGGCAAGGCAGGGGGGGCATTTTCAGGTTATCTGGGAATCAATGAAGCCAGTGCGAAGATATTGGCCATGATTCTCAATGGGGCGGTGCTGACCTTGTTCTTTTCCGCATGCTGGCACATGGGCCTCTGCGCCAGGGCGCTGCCGGGACTGGGCGTCAGGGAGTATATCCGGCAGAGGAGCGTGGTATATAGGTTCTTCCCTTTTGTGAAGAGAAAGGTAGTGGAGTTCTATGACTCAATGGCACATATGGATCTGACAAAGAATGCCAACAGGACGATTATCAAGCTGCTGTTGGTGAACGCGGTAATCCTGTTCCTGATCAGCTGCTTCTGGATCGGCGGCTTTGCAATCACGCTGGTGTATTCCATTGTGTTGTATTTCATTCTGCGGAAATATATCAGCGAGCTGCAGAAGCGCTATCAAATCCTGCTGAAGGCCGTGGACGAGATTGCGGAGGGGAAGCTGAATGTGACCATACAGGAAGACCTGGGCGTCTTCGAACCTTTTCGGGAGCAGGTCTTCAAGATTCAGGAGGGGCTTCAGAAAGCAGTGGACGCGGAAGTGAAGAGCCAACGGATGAAGGTGGAGCTGGTGACGAACATGTCCCATGACTTGAAGACGCCCCTGACGGCCATCATCACTTACGTGAACCTGCTGAAGGAGAAGGACATCACAGAGGAGCAGCGAAGGGAGTACCTGGCCACGCTGGAGAACAGGTCCCTGCGGCTGAAGAGCCTGATAGAGGATCTGTTCGAGTTCAGCAAGGCCAATTCCCACAACATCACCCTCAACATCATGGATGTGGACATCATGAATCTCGTGAAGCAGGTGGCTTTTGAGATGTCGGATAAGATTGGGGCGGCGAATCTGGATGTCCGGATGAACCTGACGGACGAGAAGGTGATTTTGCCGCTGGACAGTCAGAAGACTTACCGCATTTATGAGAATCTGTTCGGCAATATCGCGAAATATGCCCTGCCTGGGACAAGGGTGTATGTGAACGGGTTCCGGATAGATGACACTATTGTAATCACCTTGAAGAATATTTCTGCCCAGGAGATAACGGTGGACTCCTCTGAACTGACGGAGCGGTTTGTCAGGGGCGATGCCTCCCGCAACACTGAGGGCAGCGGCCTTGGGCTTGCCATCGCCAAGAGCTTCATGGAGCTGCAGGGGGGACAGCTGTACCTCGAGGTCGAGGCAGATCTTTTTAAAGTGACTACTACCTGGTATATGAAAGAGCAGAATGCTTATCCAGGGACACACTCGAATAGCCTGTGAGGGCAATCTGGGTCAGTCCCAGAAAGAAAATAGGGTATAGTGGAATGGTCATGGCCGAAAAGATGATAAAGGAAGCTAAAGCCCACAGAAGCAAGGTTTTCTGTAGTTTTGTGCATTTACATGGATATCACAGAGATTCCGCGTCAGGCCATTTCATGAAATTGTCACGGGGAAAGTGAGGGAAATCGCATTTTTGTTCTTTCTGACGAAAAACATGGAGATTGTGTACTTGAAAAGTCCTCTGATTATGGTATAATGACCTTATTCACGGCAGCAAACAGCCGGATGTTTTTACATTTATATTCCAATATCAAAGGAGGATATATGATGGCAGAGAACAGGTTGATTGGCGATTACCCGGTGATCGGTATCCGTCCCACCATTGACGGCAGGCGCGGATATCTGAAGGTCCGGGAATCGCTGGAAGAGCAGACCATGAACATGGCGAAAGCGGCAGCAGCGCTTTTCACGGAGAATCTTCGCTATTCTAACGGGGAGCCGGTGAAGGTGGTGATTGCGGATACCACCATCGGGCGCGTAGGCGAGACTGCCGCCTGTGCGGACAAGTTCCGCAAGGCAGGGGTGGACATCACTTTGACCGTGACACCCTGCTGGTGCTACGGCGCAGAGACCATGGACATGGATCCGAATACCATCAAGGGAGTCTGGGGCTTCAACGGCACCGAGCGCCCCGGCGCGGTGTATCTGGCCTCCGTACTGGCCACCCATGCCCAGAAGGGCCTGCCCGCTTTCGGCATCTATGGCCATGACGTGCAGGAGGCGGACGATGCCTCCATCCCTGAGGACGTGAAGGAGAAGCTGCTGCGCTTCGGCCGTGCCGCCGTGGCGGTGGCCACCATGCGCGGGAAATCCTATCTGCAGATCGGCTCTATCTGCATGGGCATCGGCGGCTCCATCATCGATCCTGCGTTCATTGAGGAATACCTTGGCATGCGCGTGGAGTCCGTGGACGAGGTGGAGATTATCCGCCGCATGACAGAGGGAATCTACGACCAGAAAGAATACGAGAAGGCCCTTGCCTGGGTGAAGGCCAACTGCAAGGAAGGCTTCGACAAGAATCCGGAAGCCGTCCAGAAGAGCCGCGAGGAGAAGGATAAAGACTGGGAGTTTGTAGTCAAGATGATGTGCATCATCAAAGACCTGATGAACGGCAACAAGAACCTTCCGGAAGGCTGCGAGGAGGAGATGGTGGGGCACAATGCCATCGCCGCGGGCTTCCAGGGTCAGAGGCAGTGGACGGACTTCTATCCCAACTGCGACTTCCCCGAGGCCATGCTCAACACTTCCTTCGACTGGAACGGCGCCAGGGAACCCTACATACTGGCCACGGAGAACGATACCCTAAACGGCCTGGGGATGCTGTTCATGAAGCTGCTCACCAACCGCGCCCAGATTTTTGCGGACGTCCGCACCTACTGGAGTCCTGAGGCGGTGAAGAAGGCCACCGGCTATGAGCTGGAGGGCGCGGCAAAGCAGGCCGGCGGCTTCATCCATCTGATCAACTCCGGCGCTGCCTGTCTGGACGCCAACGGCAAGGCTGTGGACGCGGAGGGCAAGGGCGTGATGAAGCCCTGGTATGAGGTCACCGAGGCCGACCAGAAAGCGATTATGGAAGCCACCACCTGGAACTATGCCGATTTCGGCTACTTCCGCGGCGGCGGATATTCTTCCCGCTTTGTGACGGAAGCTGAGATGCCTGCCACCATGATCCGCCTGAACCTGGTGAAGGGTCTGGGGCCGGTGCTGCAGATTGCGGAGGGCTGGACAATCCATCTGCCCGATGAGGTGACGGATAAGCTGTGGAAGCGCACGGATTATACATGGCCCTGCACCTGGTTCGCTCCCAGGACTACCGGGGAGGGCGCGTTCAAGACGGCTTACGATGTGATGAACAACTGGGGCGCGAACCATGGCGCAATCAGCTACGGGCATATCGGCGCGGATCTGATTACCATGTGCTCCATGCTGCGCATCCCTGTCTGCATGCACAACGTGGACGAGGACAAGATTTTCCGTCCGGCGGCATGGAACGCTTTCGGCATGGACAAGGAGGGCCAGGACTACCGCGCTTGCGCGGCTTACGGGCCTATGTATAAGTAAGCATGCCTGAAAGGGGACTTCCCATAGTTTTGCAGAGGGGAATATAATTCAATAATCATATTTCGAGACGGCAGGGTGCGATAAGACACTCTGTCGTCTTTCGGTATGGTTTTGAAGCCACATGGGCTGAGCAGCGAGCAGATGATATGAGTTTTAAACTGTTGGCGGACAGAACGAGGTTGCTCTTCGTATGTTGGCTGCTGGAAAATATGCTTTGGAAGAAATTGCGAATATTTCTGGGCTTTCTCTTGATGAGGTAAAGAAATTAAAAGCCGAAAGAACAGTGTAAACAGAACTGTGGCCAGGAATCTATAATCAGGTTCCTGGCCTTACTTTTTGCGGGATTGTTTCTGTTGCGACAGACCCTTTTCAGCTCTTGCTTTTTTTGACCAATCCTTCCACCAAAGCGGATATGCTTTTCAGGTACAGGGGATCCAACTGCTTCAGGTTGCTTATCAATTCCCGCAAATCCTCAGGCTGCCCGGAATCAGTGTCAAAAAATTCCTGGGGCGAAATCTTCAAATATTCACATATAAAAAAGAAGCTGGACATAGAGGGAAGCGCCTTGCCGTTTTCGATGTTATTGATATAGCCGGCGTTCTGGCCGATGGAAAGACTCATGTCACGGGCAGAGACGCCTTTTTGGGCTCTTAATTTTGCCAGTCGGATAGGGAAATCTTCTTCATATGTTTATTCAAATATATCGCTTCATTTCCTTTATTACAGGCTTTTTAGCATATTATATCAAACACGATAGGACGCAATATAGGATACAATAGTTTAGAGGTCGGAAGCATCTGTGAAACAGCGATAACCGATGATTAAAAAGCGGGTATATCCTGGAATATACCCGCCTGAACTTTCGTAGAGCGCCCCACTCTACGAAACCTATAAACACGCAAAAAAACCCTTGACTTTTAATATCATACATGCAACAAAGCCTTTTGTCAAGACATTCAAGGTCATAAAATGCAAGAATCTGCATAATTTGGTCAAGTTTTATGGTTTTCACATGAAAAAAAGATACCTTTTCTTCATGTGGATATCTTATTCGCCGTCAAAATAATCGTCAAGGCATATATTCACAGAAAGGAGATAGGACAAATGCCACGTACTGGAGAAAATATCTACAAACGTAAAGATGGGAGATGGGAGGGGCGCTATATTAAAGATGGAACGACAGTCAAGAAACATTATGCATATATTTATGGAAAAACATATAAGGAGGTCAAACGGAAACTGACGGAAGCGCGCTGCGCCATTGCAAGTGAACTTCAGAAAGCAAGCATGCCACAGAAAACACCATCCGACAACGTCCAGAAGGTTCTGTTCTCGATTGTGGCGGACAACTGGATTCAGGAAAACTCCATTTCCCTGAAAGAATCCTCGCTGGTAAAGTACAAGAATATGTTGCGGCTATATATTCTTCCGGTTCTGGGAGAATGCCGGATTGATGAGATAACGAACAACAAAGTATCCGCCATGTGTAATGACCTGCTTGCCAATGGAGGGAGAAAAGGAAAAGGACTCTCGTCCAAAACGATATCAGATATACAGGCTTTATTAAGAAACATCCTAAAATATGCCGGAAATATGGGATTTGCGGTGGCATTTACTTCGTGTCCGGTTTCTGCCAGACAGCAATCCCGGGTATTGCGGGTATTTAGTGTCCAGGAGCAGAAGATTCTGACAGAACACCTGAAGGCGAATCCGTCTTTGAGCAATCTTGGCTTCATGCTGTGTCTGTTTACAGGAATAAGGGTCGGCGAATTATGTGCCCTGAAATGGGATGATATTTCCCTGAGAGATAGAACCATCTATATTCACCAGACGATGCAGAGGCTTCAAACGGATATCGGCGAGAAAAAGACCAAAATTACAGTGACATCTCCCAAAAGCAGCTGTTCCATCCGGATTATCCCCATTCCGGAAATCATATGGGATGAGCTGCAGAAAGCATATCAGCCTGGGGCATTTTTGCTGACCGGAAAGAAAGATAGATTTACGGAGCCGCGTACTATGCAGAATCGCTTCAAAGCTCTGCTGAAAGAATGTGGAATCAATCATGCCAACTTTCACGCGCTCCGCCACACATTCGCGACCAGGTGTGTGGAAGTGGGAGTCGATACAAAGAGCCTCAGTGAAATACTCGGACATGCCAATGTGAATATCACGCTGAACCGTTATGTCCATCCCACATTGGATTTAAAACGTGAGAATATGGACAAGCTTTCCGAGCTATTCACCGTCAAATAAGCCGTCATAGATGTGCCCGGAAGTCGTGTTTTCGGAACATTTTGTCCTTTTTCCTAGAGTGGGGCGCTCTACGAAAATGTTTATGCGGTACATAAGCTGTCGTGGATTATTATACCACAGAACTGCGGCAGTTAATCTGCCAAAGACAGGGAATGGCGAAATGAATGGTACCGAAAGCTACCAGCCCCTTGTGTAGGAAAGGGAAGTGAAGAAAATGGCAGAAAAGAATCCCGATGTAAAAATCATTGTTGCCACTCATAAAGAATACCGAATGCCGGAAGGGAAGATGTACCTTCCGCTTCAGGTCGGAGCCAAGGGAAAAGAGGATTTTGGCTACAGGAGGGACGATACCGGGGAAAATATTTCTGCCTGGAACGATACCTTTTGTGAGCTGACGGGGCTTTACTGGGCATGGAAGAATCTGGAAGCGGACTATATCGGATTGGTGCATTACCGCAGGCATTTTGGGAAACGGAGCAGAGATTCTTTCTCAGGTATTCTTACATATGAGCAGCTTTTGCCCATGTTAGAGCAGTATACCGTATTCGTGCCTCGCAAGCGGCGTTATTATATCGAGAGCCTGTATACGCATTACCAGAATACCCATTATGCACAGCATCTGGACCTTGCAGGTGGAATCATCAGGGAAAAGTATCCGGAATATGCGGAGAGCGTTGACCGGGTTTTTAAGCATACATATGGCTATATGTTCAATATGTTCATCATGAAAAAGGAATATTTTCATGCTTATTGCAGCTGGTTGTTTGATATACTGTTTGAGCTGGACAAGCATGTGGACACAGCAGGGCTTTCTTCTTATCAGAAACGGTTCCATGGGAGAGTCAGTGAGATTATTTTCAATGTGTGGCTGGACGGACAGATACAGACTGGACGGCTGGGCAAGAAAGAAATCAGGGAACTGGCATACCAGCATATGGAAAGCATTGACTGGCTGGAAAAAGGAACAGCATTTTTCCGCGCGAAACTCTTTGGAGAAAAATATGAAGGGAGTTTTTAAGAATATATTGTGGAAATTATAGCCTTGGGGATTTGTGTGTCACTTTTCATAATGAGCCTGATTATGCTGGAGAACAAGCCTTTGCACCCGGCAACATTATTATATGGTCTCTTTAGCATGATACTGTTTTTCAGTGTATTGAACCTGTTTGGCATATATAAACCTGTTGATGAAGCATATGTTTTGATTAGTATTATGTTGGGGAGTTTTGGGCTGGGCAGCTTTTTTGGCAGTTTTGCAAAATCAAAAATAGCTATCAGAAGCTCGGACGGAATAAAAGGCAAAAAACACTATTTGAACATAAAAATATTTTATCTATTGACCGGCATAGCCATCCTGTTCCTTTTATATGATACGCTCATCTCCTTAAAATATATTTTGGAGGGAATTCCAGCATGGCAAGTAAGGAATTGGACATTAGAGGAATTTGGTTCTCAAAATCCAATTTTGAGCAGAAGAAGTTTTGGCGAAGAGCTTTTCAGAACAGTTGTATTGTCTCCGATGGGAATGGTCATTCCGCCTGTTGCTGCCTACGTATTCTTTGACTCGTATTACAAAAAGCACAGAAACATGGTACTTGCTTTGGCTCTTATGCATGTATTGATGGTCTGCGTTTCCAGTGGTGGCGGGCGCTTGCGCATGATTTATTTTTGCGGCTGCTTTTTTATTGCGTATTTAGTGTTTTCTAACAAGAAACTGTTCCCTGATTTTAAAAGAAACAAATATAGAAGAAAAACCCTCATTTTCGGAAGCGTTTTTGTGGTTGGAGTAATATTGATGACATGGTTCAGGGTGGGTATTGGATATTTGTGGAGACAAATATATACCTATTTTGCATTACCTCCTACGCTTTTGAGCATCTGGCTCCCAAGTATCAAGGAGGCAGAGCCGACATATGGGATGCTTTCGTTTTACGGTGTGTTCGGATATTTTTTCAGGGCTTTGAAGATGTTGGGAATGAATGCGTTGGTACCTTCGGTATATGACAATGCTTTTCAGCATATTTTGGATGCCCAGGCGTTTCGGGATACAGGATATGGAATAGGAAATGCCTTTGTTACGCCAATCTATTATTTCTATTTGGATGGGGGAAAGCTCTTTATATGTCTTGCATCCGTTGTATTTGGCGTTATTACGGCAAGAATTCATAAAAATGTCAGCAAAAAAGTAGATATACGAAGTTTTTCGATTTATGCCTTGATGATGTATGGAGTTTTTGAAGCATTCATGACTATAATGACAGGCGTTCCGGCACAGATTATAGCAATAATATTTGTATTTTTAATATGCGGGAAGACGAAAACAGGAGGACATTAAAAATGAAAGAACCCGATATGGAATATAGTCCCTTGCTTTCGTTTATTATTCCCATGTATAATGCCGCATTAACGTTAGAAAGATGTGTAGAAAGCATTATATCTGATGCCAATAATGCTCAAATACCATATGAAGTCCTGATTGTTGAGAATGGTTCAACGGATCAAAGCTATGAAATTGCCCAAAATACGAGCCATGTCCATAAAAAGATAAGAATTCTGGAATGCGATAAAGGGGTGTCCAGGGCAAGAAATATGGGGATTAGTACAGCATCAGGGAAAAAACTTATTTTTGTCGATGCTGATGATATGTGGATTGCAGGCTCTGTAGTGGAAGTATATAGACAAATCAGAGAGGCTGATGTTGATTTAGCGGTATATAGCTACCAAAAAGATTACAAAAGCATAATCCATGGATATACCATGTTGAATCAAACGATATCAGAAACTGCTCTTGATAGCTGTAGAGCGTGGATGATTTCCCGCCCAACCTTGCGGATGCAGGTGTGGGCAAAGGTGTTTGATCGAAAGGTAATCGTTGATAACGGGCTTCTGTTTGATGAAAATCTGCGGTATTCCGAAGATTCGGAATTTATGCTCCGTTACCTTCAGGCATGCAGACGGATTTGGGTTTCTGACATTCCTGTATACAGATATTGCTGCGATACGCTGTCTGCAATGAGAGACTATGATTCGATGAGATTAGAGCAATACAAAAAGTCGCTGCAGATATCGTGGAAATATATGGAACATAGTTCAATGATGATACAACAATCATTTTGGGAGTATGTACTGATACATCTGAACGTCATATGCGTACATGATATTTTTGACGAATCTAATCTGGATTCATTCGGCAAAAAGGTGAAAAAAATGAAGCAGCTCATGCAGGAAAAAGTATTTGAAGAGGCCTTGGAAAAGGTTTCGTTGAAGAACTGCATGACATTGCAGTTACTTCCGGAGGTATTTATGAAATCCCATTTATTTTTTCTGGGAGGCGCGATTTGTTGTGTCAGAGCGTATCAGAATCGCAGAAAATATAGAAAACAAAGTGCCAAGTCGGAGAAAAGACCGTGAAAGAAAAGCAGTTGGTAAAAAACACAGGCAGCTTATTCCTGTTCCATATCGCAAAGATTCTTTTTCCTTTCATAGTGCTTCCCTATCTGACGCGAACCATGTCTACCGAGGCCTATGGTGTAGTGGCATATGTGAAGACGGTGATGACTTATATGCAGGTCATCGTTGATTTCGGCTTCACGCTGTCTGCCACAAAAGACATCGTAAAGGCCAGGGATGACAGGGAGGAAATGTCCTTTGTGATAGGAGATGCGCTATTGGCAAAGCTGATGCTGGGAGCGGCAGGCGGTGCAGGTCTGCTGGCATTGTCCTGCATATTGCCGATTCTGAGGGAAAATCTGACCTATACATTATTATCCTATGTAGTAGTTCTAGAATCGATTTTTTTAATGGATTTCATATTTCGTGGACTGGAAATCATGCATGTCATCACCATCCGGTTCATCGTGATGAAGATGATATCCACAGGGCTGACTTTTTGTATAGTGAAGAGCGATGCGGATATTTTATGGATTCCCATTTTGGATATTTTGGGGTCTTTGGTATCGGTCTGTCTAGTGGTTTACGAAATCAGGAAGAGGGGAATCTTGATAAAATGCTCTGGCTTATTCAGAGCGGCGGGAATGATTAGGGAATCTTTCGTTTTTTTCCTGTCGAATGTGGCATCTACGTCTTTTAATGCTTTAAGCACGCTTATCATCGGGATTCAAATCAGCGCATCAGAAGTGGCATATTGGAGTGTCTGCATGCAGCTGATCGGATCGATACAGGCATGTTATTCGCCCATATCGGATGGCGTCTATCCGGAAATGATTCGCTCTAAGGATTTTAATATCATGAAAAGGCTATTGTGTCTGTTTGTTCCAATAGTTGTGATTGGATGTATGATTGTCTGTTTGGGCGCGGAGTGGGGGATGCGCATCCTGGGCGGGGAGAAGTATCTTGTGGCAGTGCCGGTCTTCCGGCTGCTGATACCATGCCTTTTCTTTGGGTTCCTTTCGATGATGTTCGGATGGCCTACGCTGGGGGCAATCGGGAAAGCGAAGGAGACGACTGTTTCCACGGTCGTATCGGTTCTTTTTCATGGTATCATGCTGTTTGTATTGATTCTGGCGGGCTCCTTTTCCCTGACGAATATTGCGATTGTGAGGAGCCTGACGGATTTTCTTTTGTTTGCAGTGCGGTATTTATTTTACAGAAAATATAGGCATTTATTCTATGGTATCTGATGGATATGATGACTTTGGAAAGTAGGGACGTTTCATGAAAGCTGGCGTTATCACACTTTATAATGTGTGTAATTACGGCACACAGTTGCAGGCTTATGCAACACAGGAAAAATTGAAAGAATACTTTGAGGAAGTAGAATTTATTCAATATAAGAGGAAGGACACTTATGGTCTGGGACTGTTGAGGACATTTACGAAAGGGAATCCGCTTAAGATATTGCCGATTCTGCCGACTCTGATTCGGTGGAAAATGGTTTTCGGGGGCTTTCAGCAACAGTTTTTGAAGATTGCAGATACATCATACACTGGAAAGAATGGTTTTGACGGGTTTCGAGATGAATATGATGTTTATTTATCCGGTAGCGATCAGGTATGGAACTGTGGTTGGAATGGCGGAGTCGTTGCTCCCTATTATCTGAGTTTTGCACCGGACAGGAAGCCGAAGTATGCGTTTTCTTCAAGTTTTGGACAGAAGCGAGTAGAGGATGAATACATATCGGAATCGAAAGCTTATCTGGAGCGGTTTGATTTCATAACGGTCAGGGAAGAAAGCGGAGTGCAGATTCTGAAAGAACAGTATGGATATACAAAAGCAAAACGGATTTTAGATCCAACGCTGCTTATGACTGGGGATGAGTGGCGCCGCCTGGCGCCAGACAACACAATTCCGGATGACTACATATTGATTTACAATCTGCAGAGGAACAGGGAACTTGATGCATATGCGGAAAAAATTGCCAGGAAGACAGGATATACATTGTATCGGTTCTGCACAAGGTATGATCAGATATTCAGAAACGGAAAAAGCCTGTTGATTCCGGATATCTTTACATTTATCACGTTGATTGACAATGCCAGCCTTGTGATAACGGACTCCTTCCATGCGACAGCGTTTTCCATGAACCTGCATACAGAGCCAATCTGTATCTATCCGCGGGAATATGGAGGGCGGATATCAGAATTTTTGCAGCTAATGAAAGAGGAGGGGAGACATAGCAGAGGTTATGACGATATGGATATCTTAAAACGCCATGTTGATTTCGACAGAGTGGATAGGATACTGGAAATGGAGCGGAAGAAAGCAGATGAGGTTCTGGAAAGAACGATGGGATTTATTGAGTTGCGTGATGGCAAAGGAGATTATAACAATGCATTATGTTAATAAATCTGTGAAGGTATCTATAATCGTTCCTGTATATAATTCAGAAAAATATATATCAACTTGCATAGATTCTTTGATAAATCAATCACTTGAAAATATAGAGATAATTCTGGTAGATGATGGATCTATGGATAACAGCGGAAAAATCTGCGATATGTATAGTGAGACTGATGCAAGAATCATAAGTATACATCAGGAAAACAGAGGTGTCAGCGCGGCTCGAAATAAAGGAATTGAACAGTGTCGGGGAGAATTTGTGACATTTGTTGATTCCGATGACTGCATAGCTGAAACATATTGTGAGTACCTTTACAAGTTATGTAAAGAGAATGGAACGGATATTGCATTGACACCACAGCCGGTAAGGGTGTGCGGTGCTAATTACAGAATCACAAATGATATTGTAAAAGATAATGCTGAAGTTTGGACAGGTATAGAGGCAGCTAGAAATATGTTGTTTTATAAAATTGTAATATCATCATGGAACAAGATGTATTCGGCCAACATGTTAAAGAGGAAGAAGCTTTGTTTTGATACAGAACTTGCATATGGAGAGGGGTTTGCATTTGTTATAAATGCATTTATCCATAGCAATGGAATAGCCTGTGGCAATAAAAATATATATTTCTATCGAGTAGATAATGAAAACAGTGTTATGACAAATTATGATACTAAGTTGGTCCATGGGAGTTTTGAAGCCTTACATAAAATTAGAAAGCTGATTCAAACAAGCAGTTTGCAGGAAGCATGGAATTATGCATACTGGCACACGAGTTGCGACTGCCTGAATACGATGATTGGATGTGGAATGAAAGTAGAAGAAAATGAAATGTATCTCAGGTTAGTTAGAAATTGCAGAAATTATGCCAACACTGCTATGAGCGCCCCAGTATCAGCAAAAGAAAAAATGAAAGCGCTTATGTATTTTGTTTCGCCCAACTTTGCGGCAAGGACGATTAATGTTTTGAGAAAAAGAAAATTTGCAAAAGCAAAATGAGCAGCTGTGGAAAAAACATTGACATTCGCTTACTTTTATATAGATACGGGAGAACAGTTTATAGGTAATTCTGTAAATTCGTTTATAGGAATATCAAAGAGGATTAGTGATATGCTGAAATGGCAAAAGAGTGAAGAATTCCTGGAGCAACAGGATTGTCCTGGCAGTGCGCGGCAGAATACGGACGAAAAAGCGGATTATCTGGATTTTGTCAGCGTGGTGTCAGCGCTGGCCGTGGTGTTCCTTCATACAAATGGCTGTTTCTGGAATTTCAGCGCGACAGCCAGGTATTGGTGGACAGCAAATGTAATTGAATGCTTATTTTACTTTGCTGTGCCCATATTTTTTATGATTTCAGGAGCCACATTGCTGGATTTTTTCCAGAGGTATGGGGTGCTGGATTATTTTGCCAGGAGAATCCGGAAAACGGTAGTCCCATACATCGTTTGGAGCATCATTGGGCTGGCTTTCCGGGTATGCTATTTGAAAAACATTGGAAGAGAGTCGGTAAATGGTAAATACATAGTGAGAGGCCTTCTATCAGGAGGGCTTGTGGAGATTTACTGGTTTTTCATCCCATTATTCTGTCTTTACCTGTCGGTTCCCCTGTTTGCTGCGGTACAGGACAGGCTGCGCAGAAAAGTGTTTCTCTATCTTGCGGTGGCATGCTTTGTTCTGAACTGCCTGATTCCGTTCATGAATGCGGTTTTCAGCATAAATGTGGGCTATCAGTTTTCCGTAACTGTGGGCAGCGGCTACCTTCTCTATTTGATTCTGGGCTACCTGCTCCATAGATATGAGATTGGAAGATGGCAGCGGTATGCGCTTTATGGGACGGGGCTGGTGGGGCTTATGCTGCATATTGTCGGCACTTATAAGTTGTCGGTGGCCGCAGGCAGCATTGTGTCTGTATATAAAGGGTACAATAACGTGCCTTGCGTGCTGTATTCTGTAGCAGTGTTTTTGCTTTTAAAACAGATCTGGGGGGGTAAGCTGGGGCAGATGCTGTCGGCAAAGCGGCTGATTCGTTTTTTGCGGAATTATACGTTTAGCCTGTATCTCGTCCACTGGTACGTAATGAAAATCATGGTAAAAGAATTGGACATCAACACGCAGTCCATATACTATCGTCTGGGTGCGCCGTTTGTCATCCTTGCCGTTACGGTCTTCGTTGCTGCGTTGGTGAGAAAAATTCCATTTGTGAAGAAAATATTGCCGTGAAAACCTCTCTTAGCTGATTTGGGACATTGTCTGGCAGCTCAGGCAGGAACGACATGGCAAATGCGTGGGGCTGTCCCCGTCCGTCTTCTATCAGGATGTATTTTGAAAGGGCAGTAAGGAATTGTCTACAAATAACTGATGCGAGTTTATAGCCGTTTTCGTTGTATTTCTGGGCTTTCTCCTAAACAAGTTGCATCAGTTATTTTCCGACAATTCCTAAAGAAGTGCTTTGGGAGGAATGAAAAATATGAAAAAAATAGCGGTTCTGATTCCCTGCTATAACGAAGCGAAAACAATTGGAAAGGTAGTGGCTGATTTTTCAAATGTGCTTCCGGAGGCAGATATATATGTCTATGATAACAATTCCACTGACAATACTGCGGAAATTGCGGAGGCAGCGGGAGCTGTCTTGCGGAAGGAATATATGCAGGGCAAAGGAAATGTGATACGCAGAATGTTTCGGGAGATAGAGGCGGAATGTTATATCATGACGGATGGGGATGATACATATCCGGCAGAATATGCCCGCGAAATGGCAGAGATGGTTCTGGGTAAAAATGTAGATATGGTCGTAGGCGACCGTCTTTCTTCTACGTATTATGAAGAAAATAAGAGACCGTTTCATAACTTTGGAAATATGCTGGTACGGAAAAGCATCAACATGCTTTTTCATAGTGATATCAAGGATATCATGACAGGGTACAGGGCATTCAGCTATGAATTCGTCAAAACGTTCCCTGTCCTGTCAAAGGGTTTTGAAATAGAGACTGAAATGAGCATCCATGCGGTCGATAAGAACATGTATGTTGAAAATGTCATAATCGATTATAGGGATCGGCCGGAAGGAAGCGAGTCCAAGCTCAACACTTATACGGATGGAATAAAGGTATTGAGAATGATAATCAGGTTATATAGGACTTATAGGCCAATGGGCTTTTTTGGAATGATTGCTTTGGTCCTGGCTGTTTTGGCGGTTCTCTTTATGGTGCCTGTTATGATAACTTATGTCAATACAGGGCTTGTGCCTAATTTTCCCACCTTGATAGTATGTGGATTTACGATTCTGGCATCGATTCAATCGTTTTTTGCGGGTCTTACCCTGCAGACTATGGTGCAAAAAAACAAGCAGGATTTCGAGATGGCTCTTCAAAGTGTATCAAGGGGACGGGAAAAGGTATGAAAAGAATGGCAAGGACAGGATGCTGTTTATTGTGTGGGTTTTGTTCCACATATTCCATCGCAAATATTTTGAAAATGGAAGTAGACGATTATGCAATAAGCAATAGCATCTTCGGGATAATCTTGTTCGTGGGGATTTATGTTTTCATGCAGTGTAGCTGGGGCAGATTCAACAAAAGGCTGTTAACGGCAACCGGGTTATTAGGGCTTCTTTTTTCTGCATTTTTGGTTTTGGGAAGAAATGTATACATGAGAACGGGGACACTGATTGATAAGCCGTATACATGGATATATATTGCAGGTATGGTGCCTTTGATGACTGCGCTGCTTGCTGTGCTGTTCCGGCATATGCCAGTTATGAATGATAGGGCGAGGGTGAGGGCGGCAGATGCGATGCGCCGTGATAGAATAAGGGGGGCGCTTTGGATAAGAATGAAAAAAGCAGAAGAAGCAGACAGCGATGGGAAAAAATGTTTTTTGTGGTGCTGGTTCCTTATTTTCGCGGCCTGGCTGCCTGGTTTCATTGCCTCTTATCCGGGGGTGTGCGGATATGATGTGGTGTATGAATTAAATTATTTTAACAGTGAGTTCATTAGTATAAAGCATACGTTGATTCACACTTATCTGATGCATTTATGTGTGGACATCATCGGGGGGGGTACTGCATAGTGTGAACGCAGGCTATGCGATTTCAAATCTTCTGCAGATGATTTGCCTGTCCTTCGTGTTGGCAGCCGTAATAAAATATATGAAAAAGCGAAGGATAGCTTTTATGATAAGGACTGTTTTCTTATTGGTTTTTATGTTTCTTCCTTCCAATGCGATTATGGCGTTTTCTACCACGAAGGATGTGTATTTTGCCTCATTTATGGCTCTTTTTGTAAAAATGTCGTTGGAGTGGGTGGAGGATGGAAATCTTTTATGCCAAAGGAAATTTCTGATGCGATATATCGCGGTGTCATTTCTTTTCATGATTTTCAGAAGTCAGGGCAAATACATATTCGTGGCGGGCATGTTTGCAGGTGTTGCATTGATGAAGAGGCAGCGCCGAAGGCTGCTCGCCATACTGGGGATTGTATCGGTTATGTATGCTCTGTATGCGGGGCCCGTTACAAAGCTTGCGGGAGCAGGGCTGGTTGAGGGACAGGATATACGGGAGATGATGAGTGTGCCGACGATGCAGCTTACCAGAGCGCTGCATAAGAATTTCGAGGAGTTGACAGAGGAGGAGAGGGAGCTGATTCGTATATATGTCCCTGCAAGCGACCAGATGCCCTGGGTGGGGATTGCCGACAACTATAAAGGAAGCTTCAACGCAGACCGATTCCGCGATAAGCCAGGGGAGTTTATTGGTCTGTGGATCAAGGTAGGAGCAAAGGCTCCCGTCACTTATGTGGATGCCTTTGCAAGGCTGACAGTGGGACTTTGGTATCCGGATGTAAACTATAGGGATCCAGGGGCATATCATCCTTATTGGGAATACCTGAATTTACAGCAAAACAGTGAGGGGACATGGACCGTGGCTAAACGGCGGACTCCGGAATGCCTTCAGTGGCTTGCCGACTGGTATTATGACCTGACTTACAATAATACTTACCAAAAAATACCTATATTATCCATGCTGTTCAGTTCAGGCTTCATGTGTTGGATTCTCCTTGGCTACTTTGCATATTGCTTTTATATGAGGCAGCGCAAATACTTGTTCCCGGCGTTTTTTGTGCTGTTGTTATGGGGGACAATGCTGTTAGGGCCGGTGGTTCTATATCGGTATGTCTATCCGATTGCAATAACGACACCGCTGTTGATAACAAGTGCCTTGACAATGAGAGAAGCAGATTAGTCTTTGCAATGTCCGATGAGGAATATGTGGCGCCTATGATCAGAACGAGGAGGAGTCCTATGAGTAAAAAAGTGTTCACTGAAGAAGAAATGGAGATGCTGCGGAACAATCCCTATACATATTCGGTCACGCCATCCACCCTGTACTTCACAAAGGAATTCAAGGAGCTCTTCTGGCAGGAGTACCAGAAAGGGGAGGTTCCGCGCCAGATTCTCAGCAAGTACGGCTATCCGGCAGAGGTGCTGGGCAAAAAGCGAATCTGGGGAATTGCCCATAACATAAAAGACCAGTATTACAGCGAAGAAGGACTCCGCGAGGGCTTTCTGAAAAGGGGTGCTTCCGTCGAAAGCAACCATGAAATCCAAGAGACTGTCAGGCGGCTCCAGAGAGAAGTGCGGCAGCTCAGGCAGGAGATTGAAGGCATTAAGAAGACTACATCATGAACCTTTCCACGCGCTCCGCTCGTGCAGCGGCCTTCAACCGATCTGCCCCAATTTTTTGTCATTCTCTTCTCTGCGAAAGCAGGGTTTTTTCTGTGTAAATAGATGGAATTACAAGAGAGTTTGTGGTAAAATAATGGTGTTGGTGTTGGTGTTGGTGTTGGTGTTGGTGTGGGCTGAGGGACTGTGCATAAGGGAATCGGGATTTCATGATTGCAAGGGGAATAGGTTATGGATATGGAAAAGATGATGCCGGAAGCCAAACATAGAATGGCAAAAAAATTCAATGTGAATGGGTATTGCGATCCTGAGCTGCATTATATGGTCGATTTGTCCGGACGCCTGAAAACAATCAAAGCCATGGTTGATGAGGGGGACTATTTCACTATCAATAGGGCCAGGCAATATGGAAAGACCACCATCTTGGCTGCTATGGCTGATTACCTGAAAGAAGATTATGAGGTAGTCAGCCTGGATTTCCAGACCATGAGTTCTTTGGCCTTTGAGAGTGAGGAAATGTTCGTCACGGCATTCGCGGAGGAACTGCTGGACGCGGTGGACAGCTTTCCTGACGGCATAGAGAGCAGGATTGGGACATTTGCCCAAAATACCGCAAGAATATGCTCTCTGCAGGCTTTGTTCAAAGTCCTGAACCATTGGTGCGCAAAGGCGGCTCGAAAAATCATCCTGATGATAGATGAAGTGGATACTGCGACAAATAATCAGGTGTTCCTTGATTTTCTGGCACAGTTAAGAGCATGTTATCTGAAAAGGCGCAGAATTTCAACGTTTCAGTCAGTCGTCCTGGCCGGTGTAGTCGATGTGCGAAGCATCCAAAGAAAGCTCCGCCCGGATGAAGACCACAGGGATAATAGCCCCTGGAACATTGCGGCGGATTTTCTAGTCGATATGAGCTTTTCGGTTGAGGATATCGCCGGAATGCTGAATCAGTATGAAGCCGATTACGGCACCGGGATGGATACAGGAAAAATGGCGGAGCTGATTTACGGCTATACATCCGGGTATCCGTATCTCGTCTCCCGTCTCTGCAAGCTGTTGGATGAAAGAATATCTGGAACCGAGGCCTTTCCCGATAAGCCGCGGGCATGGACTGAGGCAGGATTTTATGAGGCTGAAAAAAAGCTGGTGAAAGAGGATAATCCCCTGTATCAGTCATTGATAGGCAAACTGAAACAGTATCCTGTGCTGAAGACGCTGGCGGGAGAGCTGCTTTTTAACGGCAGGACTGTGGCTTACACTGCGACTGCTGATTATATTAAAGATGCCGCCATGTACGGCTTTATCAGGAATGAAGATAATGTCGCTGTCATCTCTAATCGGATTTTTGAGACGGTTCTATACGATTATTTTGTTGCCGGGGAACAGATAGGAAACCTGATGTATCACATCGGGGAACAGGAAAAAAATCAGTTTATAGTGGGTGGGCATCTCGATATGCGCCGGGTGCTGGAAAAATTTGTAGAAACATTTCATGAATTGTACGGAAAGAAGGATGATAAATTTATAGAGGATGTGGGTAGAAAATATTTTATTCTCTTTCTGAAGCCGATTATCAATGGTGTGGGCAATTACAGTATCGAATCCCGGACCAGGGATAATGGACGTATGGATATCGTAATCTTTTACCGGGGGGAACGGTATGTCCTTGAGTTGAAGCTATGGCGCGGAAAAGCTTATAACCAGCGCGGAGAAGAACAGCTTTCGGATTATCTTGACTGTTTTGGGTTGAAAAAAGGCTATATGCTCAGCTTCAATTTTAATAAGAAAAAGGTGATCGGCGTAAAAGAAATTGTCCTTGGAGACAGGCTGCTGATAGAAGCGGTCGTATAAATTTCACCGGAAAATATGATTCCCCTCATTTTAGATAAAAATATGGTTTAAGGAACGGCAGAGTGTCATGGAAGATGCTCTGCCCTTTTACAAGATATATCATTTCGGCATTCTGTTTCAGGAAGGAAACGAAGAGAGGTATTGCCGAAATACCGGAAAAATGGTAAAGTAATGATAAGAGCCGGGAAGGAAGGATTGCAGATGGGAGCACGCGCAGAAGTGAGATATGGACTTGGTTACCAGAATTATGGGGACATGATGCGTAACCATATATTCTATATTGATAAGACGGATTTCATCAGGGAGTGGTGGAATCAGGGGGACAGCGTCACCCTGATCACGCGTCCTCGCAGGTTCGGCAAGACACTGAACATGAGCACGGTAGAGTGCTTTTTCTCCAATAGGTACCAGGGCCGGGGAGACCTGTTTGAGGGAAGGAAGGTCTGGGAGGAGGAAGGTTTCCGGGCGCTGCAGGGCACATATCCTGTGATATTCCTGAGCTTCGCGGGGGTGAAGCCCCTTTACGGCGGAAGGAATGACGAGAAGGAGCGGACGGACAACGCGGAATCGGTGAAGGACGCGGTCAAGCAGCTGCTCACCGACATCTACAAGATGCATAAAGACATCATGAAATCGGATCTGTTCGATGAGGACGACAGGGCCTTCTTCCGGTCCGTGAGGGACGACATGTCGGACAGGACGGCTCAGACGGCGCTCCGGCGGCTCTGCGGGTACCTGGAGCGGTATTATGGGAAAAAGGCCATCGTCCTCCTTGACGAGTATGACACACCCATGCTGGAAGCCTGGCTGAGCCATTTCTGGGACCAGGTCATCTCCTTCTTCAAAGGCTTCTTCGTGAACACCTTCAAGGACAACGCCAACATGGAGAGAGGTCTGATCACAGGCATCACCAGGATCTCCAAGGAATCCATCTTCTCGGAGCTGAACCACCTGGAGGTAGTCACCACCACCTCCGACAAGTACGCCACCTCTTTCGGCTTTACGGAGGAGGAGGTCTTCCGGGCGCTGGAGGAAGCGGGGCAGGGGGAGCATAAGGAAGGGGTGAAGAAATGGTATGATGGTTTCACGTTTGGGGAGCATACCGACATCTACAATCCCTGGTCTATCATCTCCTTTATCGGGAAAGGGGCGAAATATGAGGCCTACTGGGCGAACACAAGCTCCAATGGCCTGGTGAGCACGCTGATACGGACGGCGGATGCCGACGCCAAGGTAATAGTGGAGGACCTGCTTGCCGGGAAGAGCTTCACGGCCCCGATTGACGAGCAGATTGTCTTCACCCAGCTGGTGGGAAATACCAACGCCATTTGGAGCCTGTTGATGGCAGCGGGGTATCTGAAAGTGGTCGGGCGCGGCATGGCAGATCCGAACAGGACAGAGGACATCTGTTATGAACTGACGTTGACCAACAGGGAGGTATGGTTCCTGTTCCGGAACATGGTAAAGGACTGGTTCGGACGCTTCGACGTGCCCGCGTACTACAACGAATTCATCCGGGCCCTCTTAAACGACGACATCCGCAGGATGAACACCTTCATGAACAGGGTTGCCCTGGAGACGTTCAGCTCCTTCGATGTGGGGAACAAGCCATCAGAGAAGGCCCATCCGGAGCGGTTTTACCACGGCTTCGTGCTGGGCATGATCGTGAACCTGGCGGACAGGTACAGGGTGACTTCGAACCGGGAGAGCGGATATGGCCGCTATGATGTGATGCTGCAGCCTTTGGACAAAAGCGGAAAGGCTTTCATCTTCGAATTCAAAGTGATGGACGGGGATGATGGCGAGAAGACGCTGGAGGACACGGTGGCCAACGCTTTGGCGCAGATTGAGGAGAAGCGGTATGAGACGACGCTTGTGGCGGAGGGCTTTGCCCGGGAGAATATCAGGAAATACGGCTTCGGGTTCCAGGGCAAGAAGTGCCTGATTGGGTGATGGAATTGCACTTTTTGTATCATTGAAGTGTGGCAGGAGTAGATTGTATTTTTTGTCACAGATTTTTAGGAATCGAGGTGGTGAGGTGTCGGACGATACAAAGCAGACGCAGGAAGTCAAGGCAAAACGTACTGCGAAAAATAGTGTTTTTTTAGACCTTTTCCAAGATAAAAAGAATTTGTTGAAACTGTATAAAA
>OFGX01000626.1_pt1 | contig 25654 bp, 18 predicted proteins | sample 1521831 | NCBI WGS metagenome assembly OFGX01 (sample SAMEA3504080, study PRJEB24116) | mouse gut metagenome | biome: mouse gut; feature: mouse-associated habitat; material: faeces | place: Denmark | collected 2011 | reverse complement strand
TTAAAACGTCCCATTTCTATCCTCTGTCCCCTATCCCGGGCTCCTGCATTTCCCTTCTCCCGCTTTGCCCCCGCCCGGACTGTTTGAAGGCATGTCCGGAAAATGCCCTCCCCGGAACGCTTTTGCATTCTTAAGCCGGGTGTCCCTGTCTGCGCGCACCGCCCGTCAGGTTCCGGAACTTTTTCAGTAAATATTCCTGCCGCTGAAAATCTCTATCATTTCCCGCCGCAGATTGTCCATGATCTCCAGACGCAGCTTGGGCGCCAGTTCATAGACATCACTGTTAAACAGATAATTCTGCAGGTCAATCTCCTTGATCAGCATTTTGGTATGGAAAATATTGGCCTGATACACATTGATATCCACCGCGTCATATCTGCGCAATGTGTTCTGGTCAATATAATCCTGTATGGAAGTGATCTTGTGGTCCATAAACAGCTTCTGGCCGCTGACCGCCCGTGTAAAACCCCTGACCCTGTAATCCATGGTAATGATGTCGGAATCAAAGGATCCTATGAGGTAATCCAGTGTGGACAGAGGCGTAATCTCCCCGCAGGTTGCCACATCAATATCCACCCGGAAGGTTGCAAGGCAGGTATCCGGATGATACTCCGGATAAGTATGCACCGTAATGTGGCTTTTATCCAGATGCGCCACCGTGGTATCCCCCATGGGCACCTTGCTTTCATCCGCAATCAGTATGGTCACGGAGCTTCCCTGGGGTTCATAATCCTGACTGGAAATGTTCAGCACACTGGCGCCGATCATATTGGTCACGTCCACCAGAAGTTTTGTCAGCCGTTCAGAATTGTACTCCCTATCGATATATGCGATATAGTCCTTTTGTTCCCGCTGGCTTTTGGCATAGCACACGTCATAAATATTGAAGCTGAGTGACTTGGTTAAATTATTAAAGCCGTACAAGGTAAATTTTTCGCTCATCTTTTCTCCTTTATCCGGGTCTCCGCCAGATGCGGAAAGCCGTGCCATACCGTAAATTCTTTTTTCTCTTTCCTGTATGTCAAAAAAGCAGGTGACACCTGCATCACCTGCTTTGAAAGTCTCTGTTATTGTTTTCCTGCCGGAGGGCCTGCCCGCCGTGGGTATGGAAACAACAGATATATGGTTTTTAGAGTCTATATAGCAAATATTTTACTTTTACTACTCTTATTGACCGTTTCACAAGTTAGATGTGCCGCAGCACTGGTTTATAGTCACCAACTTATAAAATTCGAGCTTTTAACTCCATCAATAAGGCAACCCAGTTGCCAAAATATTTGCATGGAAGACTCTGTCCATCTGTTTTCCATACGCCTGTACTATGCCATCATGCTTCATGCTTCATGCTTTGAATAATGACATTATATCATACACGTTTCTGCTTCGTCAAATATATTTTGTCGGCCCGTGAAACCCCTCTTTAAGGCTATACGTCCATCTTCTGCTGTACATACACAGCCTCCTCAATCAATCCGATTCCCAGGAACACGGCCCAGATGTAGGGCGCTCCGTACAGGTTCAGCGTCTTCGGCCCCACTATCTTTTTCGGGGCGTCCTCACCCACCTGGTCCTGAACCAGTTTCTCATATGCCTTCTCGAAAGTGCTCCTGGTGATGGAGCGCTCCCGCCTGTCCGTGAACAGTTCTCCTCCCTTTATGGTATAGGTAAAAGGAAGTCCTTTTTTCGTCAGAAATTGTTTTCCCTCGTGTGCCCGTATGGCATCCCACAGGCCAGGGAGTGTTATCTTTGTCGTATTAAGCTTCATATGCCTCCTCGCGCCGGATACCGAGTCTGTCGAATGACGCGCTGTATGCCGCCCAATCATCCGAATCTATTATCCGCTATTCAAATCGTACCCGAAACAGGCAGTCTTGTCAATGCCAAATGTCCTCATTTTTCCATTGCTTTACAAAAGATTTGTGGACGGACAGGGATTCGCCGCAGCCTTCCCCCTCTGCCGCCAGCATGATACAGGGAGATTTCGCGGGAATCTCCTGAAAACAGAACTCCCTTTCTCCGCTCTTGAATTCAAAAAGGAGGCCGTCGGAATACAGGGCCACTTTATCGCAGTTGCTATAGCATAGCGCCGTATAGTTGCCGCTTTCCATTTTCCTCACGCTCTCCGGCACGATGTGGACGAAGGGCTTTCTGCCCCATTCCGCCAGGCATCGGTAAAAACAAGGCCCGGGATGCTCCCCGTCCGGCAGGAGCGCTTCCGCCTGCTGCCCGGAGCCAATGGTACTCTCCCTGTCTCCCGGAAGCCGCGTCTCCGCCCCTCCGCAACCCATGGCAGCGCTTCCTTTCTCTCCCTGCAAGGTTCCCGCTCCCCTTTCCCGGCTCACAAGAATGTCCCGGCTCACAAGAATGTCCTTTTTCCGGCTTACGGCAATGTCCTCTTTCCGGCTCCGCAGAACCGGCACTTCCGCTCCACAGGTCATGGTGACGGATTCTCTGCCCATCACCCCGGCCCCGATGTCAGCTTCCTGTATCCAGACATGCTCCGAACTGCCCTTCCGCTTCCCGAACGCCAGGAAGCCGAGACGGTCGCATAGCTGCAGAAAGTACCGGTACAGCTCTGTCTCCCCGTCCAGGTTCTCATCCAAGCCGCCCAAGCCCTCATCCAAGCCGGCCCGGCCCTCATCCAAGTCGGCCCGGCCCTCGTCCCAACCGTCCAGGCAGACGCAGTTCGCCCCAAGCTCCAGCAGCATGCGCAGATCCTTCTCCATTTGGCGGCGCCTGTCAGCCGCGCCGCCCTTATCCGGCAGAAAATACCTCACCGCCCTGGGTTCCCACGCCGCTCCGTTCAAGGCAGGGCTCCCGGACTGCCTATTGCTCAGGCTCCGCAGAGGAAGATGCCCCCGCACCCTGTCCCGGCAGCATCCGCTTCCGTCCACCAGGATTGCTTCCGTGTCATACAGATAGGGCTCCTCCACACCTCTCCAGAGCCTGGGCTGCAGCAGAACGGACTGCAGGGGTTCCTCCTCCCACAGCTGCTGCCTGCATTCCAATACCAGATTCCCCTCTCTGTCCGTGACATAGATTCTGGCCTCCGTCTCTGGCCCATTCCGCCCCTGTTCTGTCACATCCTCAGAAAAATACAGCTTCCACTCCAGAAAGGCCTTGCCGTTTTCCAGCCTGTATACTGCTTCTGCGCCGCCACCCGGCGCATTTTCGTCAAATCTCATCCTGTCTTTCCCTCTTTTCCCGTAGGACAGCCGTATTCTCCTCCACTTCCCGCCTGCCCAGGGGATAGGCGAACTGGATGATCAGGAACACCACCAGATAGCAAATCCCGGGCACCAGCGTCGCCACCGTATAAATCCGCTCCGCCACCTCCTGGGTCTGGGCAGAGGCCTCGGACACATAGCCGATGGCCGTCAGCACGAAGCCGCCCAGGCCGCCTGCCAGAGCCTGCCCCACCTTCCTGGCAAAGGAGTACACCGCATAGACCGTTCCGTCCTCCCGTCTGCCTGCGGCAATCTCCTGATAGTCGATGATATCCGTGATATAGGCCCAGATGACCAGATTGAACAGCCCCGACCCCAGAGTCCCCAGGAACAGAAGCCCCATGAACAGCGGAATCGTCCGTACCCGCAGGAAGAACAGCAGCAGGTACGTCACCCCGGCCACCAGCATCCCCACCGCCCCCGCCTCTTTCTTCCCGAACCGCAGGACGATTCCCGAAATGAAAGGCGCCAGCAGAAGGGTGCTCCCGACGCTGACCACATTGACCGCCGACAGGGCCCTGGCGTTCCTGAAATAATCCAGGAACAGGTAATTGTTCATGGCCTGCCCCATCAGGGTGGCAAGCAGCAGCACCAGAGCCGCGCACACCAGCGCAAGCAGGGGCCGGTTCCTCCCCAGGCCCCTCAGCATGTCCCAGACACTTTCCTTGGCCTTCTCCTTTTTCTCGAAGACCACCCGCTCCCGGCACAGCAAGTAGCAGAGCACATAGCAGGCCACCGCCAGCACACCGAAGACCGCCGCCGTCACCGTAAAGTCCACAGGCCGCACGATCTGGTTCCCCTCCGCGTCCGTCTCGTAGACGATCAAAGGCACCAGCACGCCGATGGCCAGACCGGCCAGACTGGCTCCGATGCTGCGGAAGGTGGAAAGAGACGCCCTGTCCTTCACATCCGGGCTGATCACCGAAGCCATGGATCCGTAGGGGATATTGATGGCCGTATAGCAGAAACTGCTCCACAGCAGATAGGTAAAGATCACATAGGCGAGCTTCGCCCCATAGGGCCAGTCCCGCACGAAATACAGGTACATGATGGAGCTGGACACCGCCACCGGAACGCACATCCGCCGTATCCAGCATCGGAACCTGCCGTCCCTGGCAGGCTGCATATTATCTACGATACGCCCCATAGTCACATCCGTAAAAGCGTCCACGAACCTGGCCCCCAGAAAGAGGAGCCCCACCACATATCCGCTCAGCCCCAGCACTTTCGTATAGAATACCATTAAGTAACTGCTGGCGAAAATAAAGCTGAAGTCATTCCCAAAGTCACCGAACATGTACCCGATCTTGTCCCGGAGCCCAAAAGGGCGCACATCCGCGGCAACATCCGTCTTCTCATTTCCCCTGTCGTCAACCGTCCTTGCCATAGCAACCTCCACCTCACCGAATCGCTCCCATCGGCTCCGGGGCGCGGGCCCTGTGGTTCCGGCAGCCCCTCCCGCGAAGTCCGTGATCGCATGTGACATCTTTCTGTCTGAACGCACTGAACGCATCCGAACGCACGCGCCGCCATGGGCGCGCTTCGCCTTTTGTGGGGTTATTATGTCTCGTTTTCGGGAAAATATACGGCTTTACATCTGCGGAAAACACCGCTATAATAGGCATATCACTTTTACGCCTGAAAACGGAGGAGACCCATGACTATTTTTACCGTATTTTTCCAGATGCTGTCGCTGCTGATCATGATCGGCGCGGGCTTTTTATTGACAAAGAAAAAAATGCTGGACGAGCATACCAACACCCGGATGTCCAGGATGATCGTCAACCTGTTCAATCCCATGCTGGTGCTCTCCAGCGCCGCCACTTCCGTAGGCCTGATATCCCTGGGCACCATGGGGCTCGTGGCGCTGATTGCGGTGGGCATGTTCCTCATCTTCATCATCGTGGGGATGATTCTCTCCCCCTTTTTCGACAGGCAGCCTGACCAGCGGAAAATCTACCAGATGATGTTCGTCTTCTCTAACTTAGGCTTCATCGGCATTCCTGTGGTCAGCAATATCCTGGGGCCTGAATATGTGGTCTATGTGACAGAGTTCCTGCTGATTTATACGATTGTGTTCTATACTTACGGGGTCTCTCTGATGGACGGAAAGTTCTCGCTGTCTTCCCTGAAGACTATGGTGAATCCCGGCCTGATTGCCAGCCTGGCCGCGCTCCTGATCATCATCCTGGAGATACAGCTGCCGGAGTTTATGTTGATAGCGGTCACCTATCTGGGAAACGTGACCTCTCCCATGGCCCTGGTGGCAGTGGGGTTCGCCCTGGCCAATTCCAACCTGAAAAAGATTTTCTGCCAGCCAAAACTGTATGTCTTTTCTGCGATCAAGCTGCTGGCGCTGCCTTTGCTTCTGCTGCCGCTGCTGAAGCTGGTGACGGAAGACCAGGCCCTGATTTCGGTCTGCATGGTCATGTTCGGCATGCCCATCGGCAACATGCCGCTGATGCTGGGGAACCAAAAGGGAATCGACGGAAGCACCTGCAGCGCCGCCATCATTCTGACCACGCTGCTCTGCGTCCTGACGATTCCCGTTCTGCTCACGCTGACAGGCTGATCATTTCAGCAGCCTGCGGATTCTTTTCAAGTGTTTTCGGGCAGTTTTGAAGATATGTACGTTGTCATTCTCTGTTTTCACCATGTCCTCCAGAATCTGATATGCTTTTTCCAACATTTCCCTGTCCAGGGCTCCGGGCCTGAAGGCTATGGAGCCTATGGCCCTGGCGTCAATGACGGCATAGTCCAGATATGTCTCCGCCAGTCTGAAACGGTATACCTGCCCCTCTGTCTCCCCGCACAGTTCCTCCAGCATCTCCACGCTCTGGCCATAATACTTTCTGGCCTCCTCCCTGCGGCGCTTCCCGCAGCAGAACTCTCCCCACTCGCCATAGCATTTTGCCAGAGCATATCTGGCCTGGACGCTTCCGGTCTCCTGGGCCCACTCCCTGCACAGCTCCAGATACTGGCGGTAATATTCTTCCGCTTTCCCGGCGGCGAAGGGCGTGACTTGCAGAAAACGGCTCAGATTGCCGTATTCCCCTATGAGCCCCTCTTTCACCTCCACCGTCCCGATTTCATCGTAGAGCTGCCTGCGGATTTCAAGCCCTTTCCGGAAATAATCCACGCCCTTTTTCACATTCGGCAGAAATACCAACACCAGCGGCAGAATCACTATCAACAGAAAGCCCAGGCCATGCGGCAGCCCGTAGCCCACACTGACCGCCTTTCCGGCTACATGCCTGTAGGACAGGAAAGGGCTGCTCACGAAGAACAGAATCCACGCCAGGACAAGGGCTCCCACATACCGGGGCCAGGCGCTCCCCTGGCTGACCAAGGCAAGCTTACCGTAGCTCTCGGCCATCGCTTTCCTGGCTTCCACAGTCCCCCTCTCTTCGTTCAACCGGCTGCTGATCTCCAGGCTTTTCTCAAGATGCCTCTCCGCCGCCCGGAAGCGGAAGCGCCCTATGCTGATGACGCTCAGGCTCACATGGCAGCCCCAGAGATCCAGCATCTCCCTGTCCTGTCTCGTCTCTTCGGAAAGCATTCTGGTTATGTCATATTCTGCCTGGTAGTAGACTTCCGCTTCCCTCCAGCGGAGCTGAAGCTGCCTGACGCTGCCGCAGCCGTGGTTGGCTGCGGCATACATGCGCTTTGCAGCAGGGGTTCCAACCTCTTCCGCAAGCTGTCTGCTGATTTCCAGGCAGTTCCGGAAATATCCCTCAGCGTCCCCCAGACGTCTCAGGTTCATGCAGATCCATCCCAGGTTGTTATAGGCAATGAAGAGGGACTCTCTTTTAGCGGTTCCGTCTTCTTTTATCTGGCTGACGGCTTCCAGCATCTTCAGCAGAAAGTCTTCCGCTTCCAACTGACGGTCTTCCGTCATGCTGACGGCGGCAAGGGATTGATAGCTCCACGCCAGCTTCAGCCGCGCTTCCTGGGCCGGCTCTCCCCCGGCACCTTTTGCGGACTTCCCCGGCTGCACTGTCTTTCCATGGGCTTTCCCTGGCTTCTCAGCATTCTCGACCAGCTCTTCGCTGATTTCACGCATACAGTCATAAGCATCCCAGGCTGTCTCCAGATCCCTTATCTCATACAGGTAATTGCCGTAATCTCCGAGAGATGTCACCAGCGCTATTCCGTCTTCAAATCCTCTTTCTGCCGAATATCCATCCCACCAATGCTCCACCAGCTTCTCCTGCCACTGGATGGCCCTCTGGCAATCGGCCTTCACCGCCTCCCCGTTCCAGTACATGCCCACCAGCTTCTCCATAGCCTCCGGCAGCCCCTTTTCGGCCGCAGCGGAAATCAGTTCCAGCCCCTTTGCATGATCCACCTCCACATCGATGCCGTTCAGGTAGGCCAGGCCGATGAAAAAAAGGTGTGCGGGCGAGTCCTCGTTCTCCCGGAACCGCATCTTCTGCACGACCTCCAGGAGCGCCAGAGGGAACTCTTTCTCGTCCTCGACACTGACGCACTGGGGAAGGCCTGTATATTTCTCCTTAAGCGCCTGTCTGTCCGTGGGAACCACCTCCACCGGAAAGATGGGCTTCCTGGAACTCTTGGCCCGGGGATACTCCTCCCGCATGACATAGTTGCCGTCTTCCACCAGGTTCGGTGTCACCACCATGGCAAAAAGCCCGCTCTCCCGCAGGGCTTTCTGGATGGCGCTGTTGAAGTCCTCGCCGGGCACAAGGAACTCGTCGTACCAGATGGCGATGTCCCGGCAGAAGTCGTTCTGGTGGATGAGCCGCATAAGCTTCTGGGCATAGGCCCGGTCTTTCTTGCGGTAGCTCAGGAACACATAGGCATCGAAGGCCGCCCTGACCTTTTGGGCCAGCTCGTCCCCCACCAGCACAGAGGACAGGAACCGGTCCAGCTTCTCCTCATACCGGATGGAGGTGGCATCTCGATTCGTCATATCTAACACCTGAAGGGAGCCGCATACGTCATTGAACAGCTGCTCCAGCCCGCTCTCCTGCATCAGCGGCAGCACTGGGATGCAGGCATCCATGGCCAGCCTGAACTCCACGTCCCGGGCCCGGCTCTGCCGGCACAGGAACCGGGTGGTCACAGGCACCACAATCATCTGCATCTGCGTCAGATCGTATCTGAGCTCCTCCGCGTCATACCCGGCTTCCGGTTCCCCCTCATACCAGATGGCGCAGTCCTGCCGCTCCAAGATCACATCGGAAATCGGCCCGAAATACGTCTCGAAGTCCGCCGGATGGCAGGAAAAATACACCCGCGGCTTCCCCTGCGGCCCGGAACCTCCCCTGGTCTTATAGCTTAGCTTCGACATATGTCCCTCCGTTTCGTCTCTGATATCCTCCCGGAACCTCCCGACCGCATATCACGCTGCTCTCCAGAGCTCCTATGGGCCGATTTCCCCGCTTTTCCAGGTGCCGTCAGCCCCAATGCCTGTTTCTACCCTGGCCCTTTATCCCGGCCTCTCTGCCCTGGTTCCCTATCCTGATTCTCGCTCTGGCCCTCTATCCCAATCCGCCGCTCTTGCCATCCGCCCTGACAGTCTCTGCCCGCTCCCGCAGCAGCTCCTGCAGCCCGTCATAAAAAAGCCTGCTCCTCTCCGAATCACAGGGATACGCATAGGCTCCCGCGTCAAAAGGAATCCCCTGGCGGCTAAGCGCATACACCTGCAGATAAGCGGCATAATCCCTGCGGACCCCAGGCTCTCTGCCCAGAAGCCGCAAAATATAGCCGTCCGTAGGCACCCCGCCTTTCAGATACGGCATCCCGTTCAGATAGACCCGCGGCACGCCCGTCCAGAACAGCTGCAGGAAGAACAGCCTCCCCCCTGTGCCCATGCCGCCTGTCAGGCAGCCCGCAAGTCCCAGAGCACAGGCAAGCAGATTGAGCAGAATCCCGCCAAAATTGTACAGCAGATACGGACAGCTCCCCCAAGGACCGGCCCCGCCGGGCACCATGACGCACTGCCCGCCGCGCCAGCCCCCCAGGGACGCCGCCAGCTTCCCTTTCCCGTCCCTCTCCAGCCAAAAAGGCCCCAGCCGCCAAAAAAGCAGCCTGTATCCGCTCATCTTCCCGCCCAGCAGATGCCCCAGCTCATGCAGGACAAGCTGCACCCCCGCGGCGGCCCCGCAGGACAGCGCAGCCGCCGCGAAAAGCCCCCGGGAGAGCGGAAAGAACAATGCGATACAGACTGCATCCACCATCAGACATAGGACAGGAACCACGATTCTCCCTAGCCGCGACACGCTCTTCCTCCCGTCTGCCCCCCATTGATTTCAAATCCTTTGATTCCATATCCTCTCGGAATCCCCAGACCGTCATCCCACCGCTTTTTGAAAATCGCTTAGGAATTGTCGGAAAATAACTGATGCAACTTGTTTAGGAGAAAGCCCAGAAATACAACGAAAACGGCTATAAACTCGCATCAGTTATTTGTAGACAATTCCTTATACGGCTTCCCCTGCTTTTCCGGGAGACTGCCCGATACGGTGACTGACGGCCTTTGTCGACACATCGCCACTGAAGGCGAGGACACTCTCAGCCTGCGGCCTTCACGCTGCTGTCGATCTGCTGCAGCAGCCACAGCAGCGGCTCCACCACATGCCTGCCCTGGAAGGGCTCTCCATTCTGGTTGTGCCCCAGGGCGCTGCAGGGGAAGTATGCCACGTTCTGGAACTTGCTCTCGGCGGTCCGGACAAAGTTGCCCGCGCCATATTCCGTCAGGAACTGACGGCACACTTCATTGCGGGCATCTCCCAGCGTCTTACAGGTCTCCGGATTATCTGTGTAATACCGGCTGGCGGCATCCTCGCCGATTTTCTCCTCCAGGGTGGGCACGTCCACCTTATTGATGACTACAGCCAGGCAGCGCTTCACGGTGTCCTTCTCCCGCAGTTCCAGCATCTTCCCCAGATTGATCAGCATGATGTCCAGGATATCCCCGAAGTCCTTAGAGCTGGCGCCATAGGCCACAGGATCGATTCTCTCCTCCACCTCCATCATGAACTGCGCCAGCGTCAGCGGATCTATGATGAAAATAAAACCGTCCGCATAGCCATAGGCCTTGTTGACCTGGAAATCGCTGCTGGAAGAGAACATTTCGCCCGCGATATCATAAATATAGATGCGGCGGCCTATTTTTTCGTTGGGCATGGCAAGCATCATCTGATAGGCGGTGAGGACGCTCTCGTTCGTCTTATTCAGGCGGACGCCGCTCTCTAAGGATCTTATTTCTTTCTCATAGTTCTGCTCATCTTTCTCCTCAATAAAATGCAGATCCCATCCCGCGGACGGCGCGACATCGTTCAGCATCTGATGGAGCGTCATGTTGATGTAACAGCTCTTGCCCACGGAAGGCCCGCCGATGACAGGAAAGGCGTACTGGCGGCTGGCCGTGTCCCCGGATAAAGACTGTTCGCATACCGGGCAGTAGGCCTTCAGTTTTCCCCGCCCGTTCAGGAAAGTGGTGTGCAGCTTCGTGCCGCACAGGCACACCCTGTTCATGATGCCGTACTTGCTGGGAACCAGGTTCGTATGCTTAGCCTTGCAGGTCGGGCACTCATAGACCGGTATCAGGAAGGAAGCCTGACAGTTTGAGTTCGGACAGGCATTGCGTATCTTGTTGGCAAAGATATAAATCCTGTCCACCAGCCACAGAAGACCGAACCCCAAATAAATGCAGGCGAAGAAAAACACAAGGATCCCCACATGGAACGCCGTGGTAAATGCCGTGATGATGCTGCCGAAGATAAAGATGGCAAGCATCGTCACCAGGCTGATCGCCCCTTTAAAGCCGTAAATGATTTTTTCCTTGTCCCAGCCGAACTCCGAGAAATTCTTCTTCATCCGGTCGCGCTGATCCACCACCGTTGCCAGATTCAGTGCCCAGGCTTCTTTGATCGTATTCCACAAGTCCACATAGCCCTTGCCGAAAAAGTAGCTTATGCGGGCCGGTTGTTCTTTTGCCATATTCTCTCTTTCCCTCCTTATGCGGCATTTTCAAGGGCCGTCTTCCTGAAATTGCTGTCCCAGATATTGTGCTTCAGCGAAATCAGGTAATTCCTGATAGAAAAGAATCCGCCCAGGATCCCGCCGCCGTAAAGGATAATGTACACACTGACATAGATCAAGAAGCAGATCACTGCCACCACCACCGCAATCGCCACCAGCACCATTATTATCACAATACCGTCTTCTGAGTCATGCCCCACCAGGCATTTCTTCTCTCTTTTCTGAAACTCTCTCTCCATAAAAACCTCCTCCATCTATAATCACTTCTTCTTGCGGAACCGGTCGAATAATTTCTCCTTCCGCATAACTTCCTCAAAAAACAAATCGCACTGCTCCTCCGAGGTATCCCGGCAGATCCGTTCCCTGATATCGGCCAGATTCTCCTTGGACAGCCCTTTCAGGTAATGGGCCAGCGCCTTGTAGAGCTCTTCCTCCGCCGGGGTGCCGGACTCTACCGTCAGGATGGCGGCGCAGGCCCAGGCTGCAAGCTTCTGCCACTGCCTGTTCCCCTTTTTTTCCAGCATCCGCAGTCTGTCCACGAACCGGCCCGTGAACTGGTCGAATGCCTGCCTATGGTAAAAGGTCTTCACCACCAGCGCCATGTCCTCGCTGGACTTCACCGCCCTCAGATACTCCCGCAGGAAGGTTCTGACGTAAATTTCGTAGTCCGTCCGTCCAAGGTCTGACAGCCGGACGTCCGCGCCCCTGACCGTCTTCCCCAGCTCCACGGGCTCCGGGCTGAAAATGGAATTGCCCTCCTTCAGGCATATCCCCACATATACGGCCCGGATCCTGGGGGTGTCCACACCGGTCCGAATGCCCAGGCGGCATATCCCTTCCAGCATGTCGCAGCCCAATTTCCCCAGCGTCCCCATATCGCAGCCCTCCAGCGCACCTGTCAGCGCGCCTGCCGCCCGTTCGTCCTCCAGCAGGCGGCTGTCCTGCTCCTCCAGCATACGGAACGCCGCCTGGCTCTTTGCCTGGCCCGTCAGGCTGCCGAGGCAGGCCGTGACCATGGGCCCCAGGGGCTGCTGCCTGGTTCCGTCGCTTTGGAGGCTGTAGAAATGCCAGAAAGCCTCCTCCGGGTTCTTCGCGGAGCCGATTTTGCAGGCCGCCAGCTGTGCCGCCAGGGGCGCGGCCTCCGTCATGCCGAACAGATATTTCTCGAAACGCACGGCCTCCGAGGCGCTGTCCGCCTGCCGCAGATATTCCCTGCACAGCCGCTCCAGCCGCTCAGGCTTCTGCGCCGAGGCCAATAGAATCTGCAGAACGGCCTCGAACAGCGCCCTGCTGGAGGTGGCACGGAACAGTATCCTGACGATTTCGCTTTCGCCCCCGGGAACCTGGCAGATGTTCTTCAGCAGCTGCCGCAGCAGCTTCGAAATCGGCTGCCTGTCGTTGAGCCCGTTGGCAAAGGTATAGCTGTCCATGATCCAGTTCACATAAAAGCCATTGGTGCACAAGTTGGGATGGCCCGACAGGTACAGGATCATCTGCTCCACGCAGCCCATGGAATTCAGGTACTCCAGGAAACTTCCGTAGGCCTGCGGCGTTGCCTTCCCCAGCCCGTCCAGAAACTCCACCACGCCCTCACAGGCGTCCGCCGCCTCGCAGGTCAGCTGGTAGACCTCCTCCAGCAGCAGGTCGTACAGCGTATAGATCATGAAACTGGTGTTCCTGCAGATGAATTCCCACAGATGCGCAAAGGAAGACGCCGGCACCGTCCAGTTCTCCTGCTGCATCTTTACCAGAAGCCTGTTGCCCATATCGGCCTTGTCCGCCTCCGTACAGTATGCCTCCCCGAACACAAGGATGGCCTGCAGGTCATCTTCCGTGCAGCGGAACGCCCCCCGCTCCAGCAGCTGGTAGCAGAGGAACGCGTCCTCCAGCCCTCCGCCCAGGCCCTCATAGGGAGTCTTGTCCACAAACCCGCCGAACCTGTCCACATTCTCGAAGCCCGTCACAACGCTGGCGGCCACGGCCTTGGCGAACCTGCTTGCCGGAATCCCCTCCGTCATATAGCCGCCCTGGAAATCCATGACGATATGCCGGCTGCTCCTGTACTCTATTCCGTAATTGAAATAGTTGGCGTCAGGCCGCACCCCCACCAGATGGAACTCCACGCTCTCCCCCGTCAGCCTCGGAGAGCGCAGGCCTTCCTGGTCTCCCACATACGTGTTGAAGGCAAAGGAGGCCGCCAGCCGGGGGGGAAGGATCCGCTGCACCGCCGCCGCCCACAGCACCAGGTTCTCCCTGGTGTCATTTAAGTAAAAAGGAACCTTCATGTCCTTGGCCGCCAGCACGAAAGTGATCAGCTGCGCGAACTCTTCCTCTCTGCCGGACAGAAAGAAGATCAACTCTTCATCATTTACCACAGAGCCGTAGTTCTTTATGTGCAAAGGCGGCAGGGGCGGCACAGGGGAGGGCGCGTTCAGCTCGGCCTCCGTCATGGCCGTCTTGAGATAAGGCTCTCCGAACAGCTCCCCGGGCCGACAAGCCAGGCTGCCCGGCTCCATCACCAGCGCATAGATGATATAGTTGCCGAACCGCCCGGAATAGTCCTTCCCCAGATAGGTGGTCCTGGCCACGCAGCATCTCCCGCCTGGCAGAAGGAAATAGGCGAAGGAATAGGGGAATATCTCCTCGATCTCCTGGGGCGAGGGGTTGAAAGGCAGCTCCTTGGGCACCAGATACTGCATGGCGCTCTTGATGGCTGCGCACTCCCTGTCGGTAATCCCCTCCGACTTCGAATAGATCATGTACCCCTTGTCCAGCGAATCCCCGTTTTTCCATGATGTGTAGATATACTGCAGCGCCTCCATACTCACGCCCCCTGAGCGGAGGGGATGATGCCCTCCTTGGCCAGGATCCACAGCAGGGGATCCGCCACGCGGAACGGGCGGAATTTCGGTATCTTTTTATCCATATCCGGATTGCTCCCCAGGGCGCTCAGGCCGAAGAAGCCAAACTTCGCGAAATGTGTGGACACCAGCTGGTACAGCTCCATTCCCAGCCATTCCTCCACCATGCTCTGCATCTCCTCACTGGCATCCTGGAAATCCACCTGGTCAAAGCAGCCCTTCCTGATATGCACCGAGTCGTTCCGCAGGCAGCTGGCCGGATCCAACAGGTCGCTGACCGCGTCTATCTTGGTGAACGCGATGGCCAGCGGTATATCGATCTTCACGCCCTCTTTGTTCAGGCCGGGCACATTGCGGCGGATGATGTCTATGGTTCTGGTGAGGATCTCGTTTACATCCGTGTTCTCCTCCGGCAGACGTATCCTGCCCTCCAGTTCGTCCCGCACCTTGGGCAGCTGCAGGGGATCCAGCAGAAGGATGATGCCCGAGGAATGGTACAGATAAGGGTTGAAGGTGCGCATCATGTTCTCATCGTTCAGATTCTCGCCTGCGGTGTCGAAAAAGGTCAGGGAGACGGCGTCATTGGTGGCCTTGCGCAGAAATCCGCCCTTTCTCTGGAAGAGCAGGGAATAGATCAGAGGATCCACCTCGCCGGCGTCCGTGCCCTGGACGCAGGTGCGGTGCCGGTACAGCGGATCGTAAAAGTCCGTCCGGTAGCGGTTGATCGTCTTGTCCCCGCAGGCCATCAGGGAGCAGTCGAAAGCGCGCCCCACCTCGTTCTTCAGCTGGTTGATCAGCACGGCCACGAAATTGCTCTTTCCTGTCTCCTTGGCCCCGATGATCGCTATGGGGTAACTTTTGGCGGTGCCGATGTTCAGCGGCAGTTCCATCTTGCACTTGGGGCAGATTTTCGTGATCAGCGCCTGTTTGCACTCTGTGCAGACGGGTTTCTTGGAATTCTCTGCCCTCTGGGGCTTCTTGTCGATTGCAAGCTGGCATGGTTTAGATTCGTTCGAGCAGATGTATTGGATGCTGTCCAGGCTCTGCTCCTCAAAGCACCGTGGACATAAAAACTTCCCGGCCATATCTTAAATCCTCCTATTCCAGTTCCGCAGACACCCATACAGTGCCAAGACATGGCACTGCATGGGTGCCTGCTGTTTCTTATATTGTATTGCCTGCTTTGCAGGCGAGTTTGAAGTTTTTGTAGTTTTGGTCGTCCAGGAAGAACATCTTCAGGCGCATGCCTGCGCGGATCACCGGCACATCGAACTCGAATGTCAGGTTCTCCTGGATTTCCGTGGCCTGGGCCACGATGCAGATGGCCTCGCCGTCGCTGCGCTTCAGGGGGATGCCCTTATACTTCCCCACGATCACGAACGGCGGCAGCACGCAGCAGCCCGAAATCTCCACCGTGAACAGCAGAGCCGTCTTTTTGTGGAAGAGCCCCGGCTTCTTGTATTCAAAGGAGTAGAACACGTCCATCTGGGGCCGGTTGTCGAAGCGCGCCTTCACGCCCTCGGAACAGATCCGCCTCCCGTCCTTTTCCAGGTACACATAGACCTGCGCGTAATACGTCCCCGCCTCAGGGTTCCTGATCAGGACGCCCTGGTTGGCCTCGTACTGCTTTCTGCTGCACTCCGCCTGATGGGCATAAGGGTCATCCAGTGCTCCCGGCCAGGTGTCCATCCGGTACACCACCAGGCAGCGCTCCACCCCCTGGGGCCAGGCAAAACTCACGTACATTTCCGTCCCCGAGGCGTTCACCTCAAAGGATACGTCCCGCGCGCAGGGCACGGACGAAAGGTACACCGCCTCGCTCAGGACCACGTTGGAATCCCTTATGACCGCGGGGATAAGATAGCACTCCCCTACGAACTCCAGCCGGAATTCCCCTTCCGTCCGGCCCTTCATCTGGAAGTCCACCTTTTTGTATTTCTGCAGAAGTTCTTCCATGTCATAGACTACGCCCACGGTATACTCCGGCTTCCGGTCGGCATAGAGCAGCACCACGTCCCACTCCGACTGCCTCCAGCTGCACCGGAACGCCCCCTCCTTCTGCTGCAGCGCGAACTCCTGCAGAGGCATGGCCGGTTTCTGTGGCACCGCCGACAGATGCACAGGCTCCGAATAATAGGTCCTGCCGTTCAGCACCACCCCGGCGCAGACCGAGAACCAATAGCACGCTCCGTTCTCCAGGCCCTCTAAGAGGATGCCGTCCGGGCGGGTACAGGGAACCGGCTCATAGGCCCCTTCCTCCTTTGGCCGCTCGCTCCCGCAGTACCTGGCCACCCTGATTTCCGTAGCGCCCTGGGGCTTCACCCAGGAAAGGGAGACAGAACCGTCCCCGCCCACCGCCTTCCCGCCAGACACGCATTCCACCGCGGCCACCGGCTCCGGGGGCCTGGCCGCCCTGGAGAACACGCCCAGCCGCACCGCATAGACCGCGTAATAGTACAGCCTGTTGTGCCGGAGGCCGCTGTCCGTATAGCCAAGCTCCCGGCCTGTGTACAACGCCTCTCCGTCCTCCGGATCGTTGGGGGCGGAATTCTCTTTCCGCACCAGCCGATACGCCACCTCTCCCAGAGATCCACTGGCAAGCCAGGTGAGCGTCACGTCTTTCCCTGCCTGCGCGCAGGACACTGCCGGGCATTCCGAGGGCGGGTACTTCGCCAGATTCTGTTTCAGCTCCTCACAGTCCGTCACCTGTTCCGAGAGCTCCAGGACGATTCGGAACGCCTCATCCCCCTCCTTTGTCCGCAGAAGGGCCAGCCGCTCCTCTATCCGGGCCAGGCTCTCGTCCACCTGCGCGGCCAGCGCCTCGTCCACCCCGAAGCCCCCTGTCCGGGCCTGGGCAATCTTCGTCCGGGCCGCATACAGGCGCTTTTCCCGGAGGTCCGCCATGATAGCAGCCACGGCATCCGACGCCTGCCTGCGCTCTGCGGCAATGGCCTCCTCCAGCTTCCGGACATCCGGATGCCCCGGCCAGAAGACCAGGGCCTCTTTCAGCAGCCCTTGGGCCTCGTCATAGGATTTCGCGGCATGAAGCTGCCTGGCCTGCTGCAGCAGGGCCACCGCCCTCTCCATCTGGGACAGGTCGAAGCCGCATTTCACGCAGTTCCTGGCAGAGTTGTTGTTCCGGGTCCCGCAGGAGGGGCAGGTGACGAGCAGGGGCTTTCCGCACTTGACGCAGCTCTGCGCCCCCATGGGATTCTCCGTGCCGCAGAGGCCGCAGATAAGCTTGTTCTCAGAGAGCACATACCCCATGTAGGCACAGTAATCATTGATATAGGCGGAACTCTCCGAAACGCTGATGCGGTACTGGCCGACAGCCCTGTCGATCAGGCCCTCCTTCATCCTGGGCTCCAGGCACCGCTGGTTCCCCATGGCCATCTCGTCTATGGCATCGTTGAGGGCGTCAAAGCGGGTCAATGTGACATAGTTGTCATATTTTTGCTTGCCTTCTTCGGTGCGGAAAATCACGCCGCACAGGCCGCACAGAGACTGGACTGCGCCGTCCTGGCCCGACTTCTTGCCCTTCTGCAGTATCTTTCTGTTGACGGCATCGGCAGCCTGGCACAGTTCCCTACAGGAAGCGTCAGGCGCAAGCCCCAGAAAGTCATACAGGCTCTCCCCTTTCCTGTCCAGCTGCCGCATGTAGTTCCTGATATTATGGGCCTGGGCCTTGTCCAGCACCTCCTCCGCCTGGAATCCGTCCTTCTGCTTCCGGTTCCCCTCCTCAAAGGCGCCACGAATCTCCGCTTCCGTAAAGCCGAAGGCACCGAATGTCCTCACCAGAAGCTTCAGATCCTGAGCAGACAGGCTGTCCCCCTTGGTATGGTACAGGGCCAGACTGTCTACCAGTTCCTTTTTCTTGCTGCCCTTGATCTGCCTGGCTTCCGCGGCTTCTTTCTCCCTGGCTTCCGGGTCAAGCATCACATTCTTGATTTCGGAAATATGGGCGATGTATTCGCTGACTTTCGCTTTCTTGACCGGATTCACCATGTCCCGGGACCATTGGGTCTGCTTCGCCGCAATGGCCTCCGCAATCTTCCCGGCATCGTTCTCCGGCGGGTCAAAGGGCAGTTCCAGCAAAATGAAATAGTTTTCCATGGTCTCTCCCGCCTAGCTTACGCTGGAATCGCTGTTGCGGCGGATGGCATCCGACATCTCCGCTTCGCTCAGCGCTTCCGTAGTCTGGAATTCCGCGTCCACTTCGCGCCCTCCCTGCATTTCCTTGGCATGGAGGTGCAGAAGCCCCGACTCGTCCAGCCGGAAGGTGACCACGATCTCCGTGTCCCTTGTGACTCCTGAAGGCAGCTCCAGGGCGGCCGTGCCGATTTCCTTTCCCAGCTCCGTGTCCACGATGTCCTCGGAAGCCAGGCTTTCCTTTACCCTGAAACGGACGCTTCTCTGGTTGTCCTCCCTGGGATAGAAGGAATTGGTACCCTCGGCAGGAAGCTCCGCGTTCTTGCGTATGATGTTGAACAGCTTCTTCTCATCGTTCTGATCATAGGCTTCCGTGCCGAAGCTGCGGCTTGTGACATTGATGATCTTCATCTCTTCCCCGGGCAGACGGCCGCCGGGCATGGGCACATTTGCTTTCTTCGCCTCCTGCTGGACGTCCATCTGGCCGCTGTCCACCTGTTCCCGGACTTCCTCCAGGGTCTTGCCCTGGTTCTTCGCGATTTCCTCCAGGACGATGTTGTATTCGCTCATCTTGTTGGCGTAGATGGCGGCACCCTTGGCTACGGATTCGTCCGGGTCGAACATCCTGGTCTCGATGCCGAACTCTGCCTTGACCCGGTTCATGACCTGGGGCATCTTGGAAGAGCCGCCCACCAGAAGGACGTCGCTGACATCCTCCAGCCGGTACCCCTTCTTCTCCGCTTCCCCGAACATCTCCCTGGTCAGTTCAATGGTGCGGGACAGCAGATCCTCCGTCAGCTGGTCGAAGGTCTGGCGGGTCAGGTCCACCCGCACCCGCTCTCCCATATAATTGATGACCACAGGCGCTTTCTCCTTGGTGCTGAGGAGCTTCTTGGCCCGCTCTGCCGCCAGGCTCAGCTCCTGGAGCGTCTCGGCGTCCTCCAGGATATCGTCCTGGGTGCCGGTCTCCTGCTGGTACTGCTGGGCCAGATACAGAAGCACTCTGTCGTCCCAGTCCTTGCCGCCCAGATTGTGGTCTCCTCCGGTGCAGATCACGCGGATCTCACCCGGCTTGATATGGATCATGGTGATGTCGAAAGTCCCGCCGCCCAGGTCGTAGACCAGCACGGTCTTCTCCCGGCTGTCGTCGGTGACGCCGTAGGTGATGGCGGCCGCGGTGGGCTCGTTGATGATGGCCATGACGTTCAGGCCGGTGATGATGCCTGCGGTCTTGGTGGCCTCCCTCTCCGCCACGCCGAAGTAGGCTGGACAGGTGATGACTACGTTGCGGATATGTTCCTCATCTCCCAGCTTGCCCTCCATCCGCATGGTCTCCTCGGCGTCCTGGACTACTTTCTTCAGGATGTAGGAAGAGATTTCCTCGGGCTTCATGTTGATTCCGTTCAGGTTCAGACAGAAGCCCGGCTGGCCGATGCTGCGCTTGATGAAAGTCACCACCTGATCCGGATACATTTTTGCACTCTCTTTGGCGGCGGCGCCCACCGTCACCTCCGACTGGCTTTCGAAGAACACCACGGACGGCGTGGTCAGGTCTCCCTCCGCGTTCTTCAGAACCACGGGCATTCCGTTGGCGTCTATGTAGGCGATGCAGGAATAAGTGGTGCCAAGGTCAATGCCAAATACATTTCCCATAGTGTTTGTCCTCTTTTCTGTTATTTATACTTGTAGTCACAAACCTGCTGATACTCTGTTATTTCAATCATATAACTTATCAGAAGCCATGCGCTTGGCTTCTGATAAAAGGCGCGTTCTTTGCGCCGCATTCGATTATAGGAAGCTGCATTTGCTTCCTATAATATAGGTTTCGCCTGGCTGTCAGCGAAATTCTGTCCGCTCTGCTGTGTCATTTGTCGTCGGCATCCGGCGATTTCTTATGATATTTGTATATCTTGATGCGCTCCGGGCGGAGAACCTTGTCTCCTTTTTCATATCCGTCTGCCACACGCACGGCAATGAAATTGTCCTGGGCGGGGTCTTCCGTCTCCAGGGTCTGGATGATCTTCTGGCGGCGCACGTCCACTTCCTCTCCCGCCACCCGGTAGGCCTCAATGCTCTGCCGGTACAGGACATCCTGGAGGTCTTCCACCAGGCCCTTTACAAGGCGGAGCAGGCGGTCATAATTTTCCTGGGTGCCCTCTTTTTCTTCGTAGATGCGGATATGGTTTTTGGTGCTGTCAATCAGCTGGATGATGTCCATGGCCATGGTCTCTGTGTTCTTGTCCACCACTCCGTTCTGGTATTGGACGAGCTCCCTGTGCATTTGGTCGAACAGGGCGTTCTTGTGCTTATCCTGGGCGATTTTGTCATCGAAGCTCTGCTGCAGATTGGCGATGGCCTGCCGGATTTCTTCCAGGGCGGGGATTGGGACGGGCTGCGGTTCGTTCTCTTCTGGCAGACTTTGAGAAGTCTTGACGGGCTGCGGCGGCTGCGGTGGTTCCACAGGCTGCGATGATTCCACGGGCTGCGATGGTTCTATAGGCTGCAGCGGTTCTGTAGGTTGCGGCTGTTCTGTAGGTTGTGCCTTCTGCGCAGTCTCGGGATGGTGTGTTTCGGGATTTTCCTGGCTCTGGCCTTCAGAAGTCTCTTTTGCAGCAGAGTCCTGGCTCTTTTCAGCAGAGTCGGTTCTTTCTTCTATGTCAGGCACCGCGGTGTCTCGCTGATTTTCCATGGTCATAACCTCCTGTGTCTCGAGTGATTATCCACCGAATTTCGGGGCAGGGAACAGGCATCTCAGTTTTTCCTGATGGTCGTATGTTTTATGACGGCAAAACGTATTCCCTGAACCTGTTTTTTATGGACATTTTATAATAATTTTACAAAATATACTAATGTTTGTCAACCTGCAACAGACCAGTTTGTGGCTGGGAACGCATTTTCTTGCAAGGTTTTCCTGTAAGGATGCATTTTGGGCCTTGACAAACCTACCATCGATATGTTAAATTCCAACTTGTGGCGCCGCCTTATCTGATAACGGGAATGCTCCCTTTGACTTATGGTGCCGCCCATCTGATAACGGAAGCGCTCCCTTTGGAAGCGGCACTGGCCAGCAGGCTCTATGGTTTCGCCGAGGGCTGACTGGCGGCTGGCGAACTGGCAGGCGGCATCAGCGCTGACCTGTATTGTTATTCTTGCAGCAAAAATAAGCTCTCGGAATTTTCAGGAAGCAGAATCAGGCATTGGGGCTGGACGGCACCTGGAAAAGCGGGAAACTGGCCCAAAGGAGTTCAGGAAAGTAGTGTGATATGCGGTCTGGCGATTCCGAGAGGATATCAAAACAGAAAGGGGTGATTGAATATGAAAAATATTCGTGTATGGAGGGCCCACGAAATTTGACCCTCCAAATAATATCTGGAGGATTAAAATATGGTTACATTATTTGATGTCAATGAACAGAACTGGCTGGATGTGGTCTCGCTCAGCGTCACGGAAGAGCAGCAAAAATTTCTTGCCGCACCTATGGAGATTGTGGCGAGAGGATATATCTATCGCGCTTGTAATGCCAGAGTCTACGGCATACGCAACAGCGAACATGTCATTGGGGTCGCGCTTGTAAAGGACTTGGAGGAAGAGCCGGCCTGTTACGATTTGCAACAGTTTATGATTGACCGGCGGTTCCAAAATAAAGGGTATGGCACGGAAGCGCTGCGCCTGATACTTGCAGTGCTTTCTAAAGAAAGAAAGTATGGTCAGGTGGAGGTATGTGTCAATCGGAACGACGCCGCGGCACTTCGGATGTACAAAAAGGTCGGATTTGAGGACACCGGATATATAGACGAAAGTGTTCCTGACTGCTATAACCTTATGTACAGCTTAAACAGGGATGACCAGCCCCATTCTGACAGAACGATTTCCGACTTCTCTGACCCGCTGTTTCAAACGGCTTTTCAGAAGTATTTTGCAGAGTTAGGCCATAGGATTCAAGATTGGAACGGGTTGTTCAAAGAAATGGATGATGATGGCGATAATGTCGCTTTTGTCAGAACTTCCATGGATGGTAAAGTCATCGGATTTATTCAATTCAAACCCGTGAAGTTTTCAAGCTGGTTTTTTGAGGAGACTTGCGGCTTTATACGGGAGTTTTGGGTCGCTGAAGAGTTCCGAAATAAGAATCACGGCACGGCACTGCTCAGTCTTGCGGAAAAGCATTTCATGGACAATGGGATTTACACATGTATCCTGACCACAGAAACCGCCGCACGCTTTTACGAAAGACACGGATATGTCAAAGCAATAGGATGTAAAGCGAAAAATCAAGATGAAGTATTTATAAAACACTTGAGATAAACTTTGAACCGGCGGCTATCAAAATCAGGTAAGAATAGCTATCAAGATAAATCCACATATAGGATGGAACAAAACGCTCTGTCGGGCAGCATGCCTGGCAGAGCGTAATTGTGCTTTAATGTGTCAATCCCTGTAAGGCTCCGTCTCCAGGAAGCTGTTGCCCGAGAGATCATCGTCAGAGCCACTGCAGCCTGTGGAGCTGGCCCTCCTGCTGCATGCCGGCAAAACCGTTCTGCCGCAGCGCTTCGTACAGGACGATGGCCACGGAATTGGACAGGTTCAGGGAGCGGATGGAGTCCAGCATGGGGATGCGGATGCAGCTCTCCTCATGCTCCACCAGAATCTCCTCCGGGATTCCGGCGCTCTCTTTGCCGAACATGATGTAGTCATCCGGGCCGTAAGCCGCTTCTGTGTACACCCGCCGCGCTTTGGTGGTGGCCATCCAGATTTTCGCGCCGGGATGAATCGTTTGGAATTCTTCGAAATTCATGTATCTGTGGACTTCCAAAAGCGGCCAGTAGTCCATCCCGGCACGCTTGATGGACTTTTCGTCCAGGCGGAAGCCCAGCGGCTCTATCAGATGCAGGGGCGTGCCTGTAGCCACACAGGTACGCCCGATATTTCCCGTGTTTCCTGGTATCTCCGGCTGATGCAATATGATGTGCATTTCGCTTCTTCCTATCCGTTTCCGTTCTTTTTCCGTTTCCGCCCTTTCTAAATGAACGTTCTGCTCAGACAAAGAATCTTTTCCTGTCTCTGCACTATCCATCTTTCAGGCGTGTGGCTTTCTGCGGGTTTTCTACCTATGCCTTTTCTTTCTTTTCCTCACGCAGCTTCTCCACGAAACCTTTCAGCCTGTCCATGGCAACCTGGAGGTTCTCCAGGGAGGCGGCGTAGGAGATGCGCAGATAGCCCTCCCCGCAGTCGCCGAAGGCTGTCCCCGGCACCACGGCCACCTTCTCTTCCTTCAGGAAACGCATGGCGAACTCCTCGCTGGTCATGCCAAATTCCCGGATGCAGGGAAAGATGTAGAATGCCCCGTAAGGCTCGAAGCACTCCAGCCCCATCTCCCGGAAAGCGTGCACCAGGTACCGCCGTCTCTGGTTGTAGGCGGTGCGCATCTCCGCCACGTCCTCGTCCCCGTTCTTCAGGGCTTCCACCGCCGCGTACTGGCTGGTGGTGGGGGCGCACATGATGGCGAACTGATGAATCTTGGTCATCTGCTCTATGATGTTCTCCGGCCCGCAGGCGTAGCCCAGGCGCCAACCGGTCATGGCGAATGCTTTGGAGAAGCCGTTGATCAGGACCGTCCGCTCCTGCATGCCGGGCAGTTCCGCTATGGACACATGCTTGCCCTTATAGGACAGCTCAGAATAGATTTCATCCGACATGACATATATGTCATGTTTCAGAATCACTTCCGCGATGGCCTCCAGGTCCTTCCGCTCCATGATGGCTCCGGTGGGATTGTTGGGGAAGGGGAGCACCAGGATCTTCGTCCTGTCCGTGATGGCCTCCTCCAGCTCCTGCGCCGTGAGCCGGAACTCATTCTCCGCCTTCAGGTTGATGATCACCGGCTTCGCCCCCGCCATCACCGCACAGGGCTCATAGGACACGAAGCTGGGCTGGGGGATGAGCACTTCGTCCCCGGGATCCACCATGGCGCGGAATCCGATGTCGATGGCCTCCGAGCCGCCCACTGTCACCAGAATCTCTCTGGTGGGATGCTCATAGAGGATTCCCTGCTTCCTGTAGGTGTATCTGCTGATTTCCTCCCGCAGCTCTTTCAGGCCCGCGTTGGAGGTGTAGAAGGTCTTCCCCTTTTCCAGGGAGTAGATGCCCTCGTCCCTGATATGCCAGGGGGTGTCGAAATCGGGCTCGCCTACGCCCAGGGAGATGGCGTCCTTCATCTCCTGGGCAATGTCGAAGAATTTCCGGATGCCCGACGGCTTGATTGCCACGATTTTTTCTGCTAACGGATTTCTCATGGGGTGATCATCTCCCTTTCATCTTCTTTTTTCTTGGAAAGCACTGTGCCGTGGTCCTTGTATTTCTTCAGGATGAAATGGGTGGCGGCGCTGAGCACGGAGTCCAAGGTGGACAGCTTATCCGACACGAAGGCGGATACCTCCCGCAGGGTCTTGCCCTCCAATATGACCATCAGGTCGTAGCTGCCGGAAATCAGGTACACGCTCTGGACTTCCGGGTACTGGTAGATGCGCTCCGCGATGCTGTCGAAGCCCTGCCCTCTCTGGGGCGTCACGCGCACTTCGATCAGGGCGGTGACCTTGTCCTTGGAGGTCTTCTCCCAGTCGATCAGGGTATGGTATCCGCAGATGATCCCCTCCGCTTCCATGGCGGCCAGCTCATTGGCCACCTGCACTTCCTCCACCCCAAGGAGGATTGCCAGCTCCTTTAACCCCATCCGGCTGTTCTTCTCGATAATCGCCAACAGTTCTTCTCTCATTTTTTATCAACCTCTCTTTTCCTGTAATTGAGATTACAAATTTGTCTTATTCCATATCTCTGCAGCGCCTATCTGCCGCGGCGCAGTCCGCTATCCCCGCACTGCTGCTGTTCTGGCATGGCGCTTTCCTACACCTCTGCTGTTTGGCATGGCACATTTCCTGCACCTCTGCTGTTTGACATGGCGCTTTCCTGTACCGCTGCTGTTCTGGCATGGCGCTTTCCCGCACCTCCGCTGTTCTGGCATGGCGCTTTCCTGCACCTTTGCTGTTCTGACATGGCGCTTTCCTGCACCTTTGCTGTTCTGGCATGGCGCATTTCCTACACCGCTGCTGTTCTGGCATGGCGCATTTCCTACACCGCTGCTGTTCTGGCATAGCGCATTTCCTGCACCTTTGCTGTTCTGGCAAAACACATTCCCGGCGCATGAACATTATGGCACGATGCCTTCCGCAGTGCGGCGCGTCCTTTCTGCGGCAGGAACCTGCGTCTTCCGTTCCCCCACGGTTTTTCCCTATGCCAGGGCCGTGTAGATGCTGTCTGTCCTGGGCCTGTCCAGGTAGCGGATTTCCTCTCCATTGACCAGGATTCTGTCGCGGCTGTCCGTGACCTTCCCCACCCAAGCCGCCGGTATCC
>OFGX01000623.1_pt1 | contig 25737 bp, 14 predicted proteins | sample 1521831 | NCBI WGS metagenome assembly OFGX01 (sample SAMEA3504080, study PRJEB24116) | mouse gut metagenome | biome: mouse gut; feature: mouse-associated habitat; material: faeces | place: Denmark | collected 2011 | reverse complement strand
TTGATAATAAATTTAATAAAGTAGACTTGCCGCAACCACTGCTACCAATAATTGCAACCATTTCTACTGGCTGGAACTCTAGTGATACATTTCTTACCGCTATTGTTCCATTTTCGTACACCTTATAAATTTCATTTAATTTCATCATTTATCCCCCATAAGTAATCATACATTACTTATACTTTTATTATATTATATTTTGCACTTAATTGCAATAGTCAATTTTAATCACCATCAAGTTATTAATCCTTGTAGCAACATTTATTACAAAAAAATAACAAATGGCATTTACCATTTGTTATTTTATTTATTTCAATTTATCTTTTAGGAATTTACCTGTGTAACTGCCTTCAAATTTTGCGACTTCCTCAGGAGTACCAGTAATTAGTATTCTACCGCCATCATCTCCGCCCTCAGGTCCTAAATCAATAATATTATCGGCAACTTTTATTACATCAAGATTATGCTCTATAACAAGTACTGTATTGCCCATATCACATAGCCTATCCAAAATACCTATTAATTTTTTAACATCATGAGTATGAAGTCCTGTTGTTGGCTCGTCTAAAATATAAAAAGTTTTTCCAGTGCTACGTTTTGCAAGTTCTGTAGCAAGTTTTACCCTTTGTGCCTCACCACCTGAAAGTGTAGTTGCAGACTGACCTAATTTTATATAACCAAGTCCAACCTCTTGCAAAGTTTTAATTTTTTTATAAATTGACGGCAAATTTTCAAAAAATACACAAGCCTCATCAACAGTCATTTCCAAAACGTCATAAATAGATTTACCTTTGTAAGTTACTTGTAATGTTTCCCTATTATATCTTTTACCACCACAAACTTCACAAGGCACATAAACATCAGATAAAAAGTGCATTTCTATTTTAATAATACCATCACCAGCACAATTTTCACATCTACCACCAGCAACATTAAAACTAAATCTACCTGCCTTATAGCCTCTTGCCTTTGCCTCTGGAGTGCTTGCAAATAACTCTCTAATTGCAGAAAAAACACCTGTATAAGTTGCAGGATTAGAACGTGGAGTTCTTCCAATTGGAGACTGGTCAATACAAATAACCTTATCTAAGTTTTCAATACCTTCTATGCTTTTACAATTAGTAAATTTTTGTCTTGCACCATTAAGTTTTGCTTGCAAAACAGGATAAATTATACCATTTACTAAACTAGACTTTCCGCTACCAGAAACACCAGTTACAACATTAAATTTACCCAAAGGAATTTTGACAGATACATTTTTCAAGTTGTTTTGTTTTGCCTCTAACACTTCAATAAACAAACCATTGCCTTTTCTTCTTGTTTTTGGCACTTCAATTTTCTTTTTACCACTCATATATTGACCAGTTAAGGACTCTTTGCAGTCCATAACCTCTTGTGGAGTGCCACAACAAACAACTTCCCCACCATGAATACCTGCTTTTGGTCCAATATCAACTATATAATCTGCAAGTAACATAGTATCTTCGTCATGCTCTACTACTATAAGTGAATTGCCTAAATCTCTTAAAGACTGCAATGTTTTTAGCAATTTTTCATTATCTCTTTGGTGCAAGCCTATGCTAGGCTCGTCCAAAATATACAAAACACCAGTAAGTCCACTACCTATTTGAGTTGCAAGCCTTATTCTTTGTGCCTCTCCACCTGACAATGTGCCTGCAGACCTTGACAAAGTAAGGTATGTTAATCCTACATTACACAAAAAATTAAGTCTAGCATTTATTTCTGTTAAAATTTGTTTTGCAATTTGCATTTCTGTATTTGTTAGTGTCAAATTTGCAAAAAACTCTTTGGCTTTTATTATAGGCAAATCGCATAATTCTGCAATGTTAAGTCCGCCAACAGTTACAGACAATGACTCTTTTTTCAACCTTTTGCCATGGCATAAATCACAAGATTCTTGAGTCATATATTTTTCAATTTCTGCCTTTACAAAATCAGAGTTTGTTTCGTTATATCTTCGCTCTAAATTGCAAGCAACACCCTCAAACTTCATTTTATAAGCGCCGTTAAAAGAAGAGGAAGAATAGTTGACAGTATACTCCTTATCATCACCATACATAAGCAAATCTACAGCCTTTTTTGGCAAATCTTTAAGCGGAGTATTTAAATCAAAGCCGTTTTGTTTTGCAACCACTTTAAGCACACCGCCAGAAATTCTACTTGTATCAAGATTCCAGCCAGAAACCTCAATTGCTCCATCATTTAATGACTTATTCCAGTCTTTTACCAATTTATTTATATCAATTACATTGTTAAATCCCAAACCATGACATTTAGGGCATGCACCAAACGGATTATTAAAACTAAACATTCTTGGTGCTAATTCTTCAATAGAAATGTCACAGTCAGGACAAGCATAATTAATAGAAAATAATTGCTTATTGCCATCAAGTTGTGTCTCAACTAAACCACCTGCCAACTTTAAAGCATTTTCCACACTATCGGATAATCGTTTTGAAACACCTTCTTTAATAACTAACCTATCAATAACAACATTTATAGTATGCTTAACATTTTTATCAAGTACAACCTCGTCAGTATCAAGCGAATAATCAATACCATCAATTTGTACTCTTAAATAACCGCTCTTTCTGTAACCTTCCAATTGTTTGTTATACTCACCTTTTCTGCCACGCACAACAGGTGCAACTATAACAACTTTTGTTTTATCGCCAAACGCAATAATTTTATCAACTATTTGGTCTACTGTTTGATGCTTAATCTCCTTACCGCATTTTGGGCAATGTGGAATACCAATTCTTGCATATAGCAACCTTAAATAATCATAAATTTCAGTAACTGTTCCTACAGTAGACCTAGGGTTATGAGAAGTTGTTTTTTGGTCAATAGATATTGCAGGAGATATTCCATCAATACTATCAACATCTGGTTTATCCATTTGTCCTAAAAACATTCTTGCGTAAGACGATAAACTTTCAATATAACGTCTTTGACCTTCTGCAAAAATAGTATCAAAAGCAAGTGAAGATTTACCAGAACCAGAAAGTCCAGTAAATACAACAAGTTTATCTCTTGGGATAGTAACATTGATATTTTTTAAATTGTTTTCCCTTGCTCCTCTAACAATAATTTCATCTTTCATATTTCACCATTTAAATTTTTTTATCTTTAATTGTACATTTTATTAAATTTCTTTTAACTTCTTTTTTAACTCGCTAATTGCCTCACGATACTTAATTGCAGATTCAAAATCCAGTTTGCTACTTGCAATAGCCATTCTGCTTTTAAGTATATCAATTTCACGATATATATCGGTTTTCGTAAGGTTTTTATCATTTTTAGTGTCAATTTTCTTTGTTATTTCCAATGTATTTACAACATCTTTAACAATAGTTTTTGGCACAATGTTATGCTCAATATTATATTGATTTTGCACTTCTCTACGTCTGTTTGTTTCACCAATTGCTGCCTTCATACTATCTGTCATAGTGTCAGCATACATGATTACTCTACCCTCACTATTTCTTGCTGCTCTACCAATAGTTTGAACAAGTGAAGTTTCAGAACGCAAAAAACCTTCCTTATCCGCATCCAAAATTGCTACCAATTGCACTTCAGGTATATCTAGCCCTTCACGCAATAAATTTATACCTACAAGTACATCAAACTCGCCACGTCTTAACCCACCAATTATTTCAATTCGCTCCAAAGCATCTATTTCTGAGTGCATATAATTTACTCTTACATTATGCTCTTTTAAATAGTTTGTAAGTGACTCACTCATCTTTTTAGTCAACGTAGTAACAAGTACCCTATGTCCTGTTGCAACAACTGTATTAATCTCTGACAATAAATCGTCAATTTGCCCGTCAATTGGTCTAACTTCAACTTTAGGGTCAAGTAAGCCTGTTGGTCTTATAAGTTGCTCTGCTGTATTATCTGACAAATTAAGTTCATACTCCGCAGGTGTTGCAGATACACAAATAATTTGACTAATTTTACTATTAAACTCTTCAAAAGCAAGTGGTCTATTGTCAAACGCGGAAGGTAATCTAAACCCATACTCAACAAGATTAGTTTTTCTTGCCTTATCGCCATTAAACATTGCTCTAAGTTGTGGCAATGTAATATGCGACTCATCTACAAACATAAGATAATCATTACCAAAAAAGTCTAACAATGTATAAGGCATTTGCCCCGGAAGTCTGCCATCAAAATAACGTGAATAGTTTTCTATACCATTGCAGTACCCCATCTCACGCATCATCTCTAAGTCATAACTTACTCTTTCTTTTATTCTTTGCGCCTCAATAAGTTTGCCTTTGCTTTCAAAAAACTTTATTTGCTCTAGCAAATCTTTAGATATTTGGTCAAGTGCTTTTTGCATACTCTCACTATTTACCACATAGTGGCTTGCTGGGAATATGTTTGCATGCTCTAAAGTATTTATCGCTCTTGAAGTTACCAAATCAAACTCAGAAATTTTTTCTATCTCATCTCCAAAAAACTCAATTCTTAGTCCTTTATCGTTATTGTCTGCCCTCATAACTTCAACAATATCGCCCCTTACCCTAAATGTGGAACGAGTAAAATCAATGTCAGACCTTTTATATTGAATTTCTACTAATCTTCTTATAAATTCATCTCTATCAAGTTCCATACCCGGACGAAGAGAAATTGCCATATTGTAATACTCTAGCGGTGCACCCAAACCATAAATACAAGAAACAGAACAAACAACAATAACATCTCTTCTTTCTGACAAACTACTTGTTGCAGAGTGCCTTAATTTATCTATTTCGTCATTAATTTGCAATTCTTTTTCTATATACGTATCAGAACGTGGGATATAAGCCTCTGGTTGATAATAATCATAATAAGATACAAAATACTCAACTCTGTTATTAGGGAAAAACTCACGCAACTCATTACATAATTGAGCAGCGAGAGTCTTGTTGTGAGCAATAACAATAGTGGGTTTGTTTACTTTTTCAATAACATTTGCCATTGTAAAAGTTTTTCCTGAACCGGTTACACCAAGTAAAACTTGTGTTTTTAGTCCATCAAGCACACCATTTGCCAAAGATTCTATTGCTTGCGGCTGGTCACCACAAGGTTTGTATTTACTAACTAGTTGAAATTTATCCATAGTTTACTTCCAATAAATCTTCTTTAACTTTTAAATAACCCGTCAAAAATCGGGGTTATTTACAAACTACAACATTTAAATAATAATATTTTTTTGCATTAAAATTAATTATAACTTTTTATTTACAATAACTGCAAACAAAAAATCTTAAATACTATTTTAATATATTTATTGACAATTAAGATAAATATATTACTTATCTTCCAGCAATAGCATCCAAAATAAGTTTTAGCAAAAATACACCTATAGCAAGTGCAACAGACATTGAAATTTTAAAATACACCCATCTTTTTTCATTTAAAATCTCACGATAAAATGCTTGACCTTTTTGGTGCAAAGTAAAACACCATACAGTCTCACCTTTTCTTTTAGACTCTACAAGTTCATAATAATCATCAAGTTCCAAATCTCTAATTATTTTATTTAAATCATTACCTTTAATTTCAATTTTAGGTAAAATGTCATTAAGCACATCAATAGGACGTAATAAACATACACCATTTTTATCAACAGAATTATAATAAATTGATTTCATTACCGCTTTTTCTTTTTTGTTAAGCATATTCAACCTTCTTATTTTGTTAATATTTTTTTAATTTAAAACAAATTATTATTCAAATTTTTTTACAACAAATTGTTATCCACTAAATACAAAATTTATAATCTTTTTGTAAAACAGATAATTCTGTTTGCCTCATCAAAATTTAATGCTTTGTGAAAACGAAAACTATCAATATTATTTAATTCGCAATCACTTGCAAACTCAATAGCGCCTTTTGATTTAGCCCAAAGTTCACATTCTTTTAATAACTCTTTGGCATAACCTTTTAAGCGATAGTTTTTTTGCACAAATATTCCTTCAAGATACCCTACAGGACTGCTTATAGTACCTTCTACATAATCATATCTTAAACTAACTTGAGCAAAACCTACAGGAATATAATTTTCATATTTCAAAAAAAACTTATTGTTATCATTTAAAATATCACTCAAAAACTCTTCTTCCAATTCTGCCACAGTACTATTTTCAAAAATATTTACTGCCATATTTGCTAAAGTATTTATATCTTTTTTCTCTGCTTCTTTTACCATATATTATCCTAGATACATAATTATCCATACATTTTATTGCAGTACTCCAAACTTATGTATTCAACTACAAAAGCAACACTATTAAAGCAATAATTGCACCGCTTACACCGCCACCAATTAAACCGCCAATAAAACTATAAAAAAAGTTTTTTAGTTTTGAATAGTTTTTTGCACCACATGCTCCTGCATTAATAAGTCCAGACATAATCTCATTTTGACTGCTTGGGACATTTAAATCATAACTAGTTGCCACAACTTGAGAGTTATTTACTATTTGCTCTTTTTTACCTGACTTTTTAATTTTTTGCTCATTATGTTTAGCAATATTAATTCTGTTTATTAACTCCTTACCAGCCTCTGTAAAAGATAAACAATATACTTCGTCATCTTGGTACTTTACAATGATAAATTTGTTATCTGTAAGAGTTTTAATTTCTTCAGTTAAAGTTTCTACACTCCACTTTGTATTAAAATCATTTTCCAAACAAGCAAATATATCACTTTTATCAATTGTGTTGTATCCATCTACACATAATTTATTAAGTGCTTCGGTTAGTTTTACAAGATTAGAATTTAACATATACTCTCCTTATTATGTTATAATTATATAACAAAATTATAAAAAAATCAACTTATTGTGCAAAATTGCTTTATTTCTTAAGCAAAATGTGGTATGATTTAAAGAATAAAATATACAAAAGGAGAATCGTATGAATTTATTAGACAGATATTGTAGCAACATAAACGCAACGGATTACGATGATTTTAGTAAAAATACTAAGATTATAATCCCAGACAACTTTAACTTCGGTTACGATGTCGTCGATGAATATGCACGACTAACTCCAAACAAAATTGCACTTGTTTGGTGTAATGACGAAGGCGAAGAAAAAATTATTACTTTTGGCGAACTAAAAACACTTAGTGATAAAGTTTGCAATATTTTGCTTTCTCATAACCTTAAAAAAGGCGATTTTATTATGACAATGCTAGGCAGAAGATATGAATATTGGATAATTGCCACTGCTTGCCATAAATTAGGTATAGTTTTAGTTCCTGCAACTTTTTTGCTAACTGGCAAGGATATTGAATATAGATGTAATAATGCAGATGTTAAATTGCTTTTTGTTACAAATCAAAACGAAGTTACTAAGCATGTAATTGAAGCAATACCAAACTGCAAACAATTACAAGCAGTTTATACACATGGTGATTTTCCGGGCATGATAAATTTGACAACTGCAATTGAAAATGCTAGTGCTGATTTTACTCCTCCATGGCAGACTCAAAATGACGATATGTTGCTTGTTTACTTTACTAGTGGCACTACTGGAGAGCCAAAAATGGTTGCACACAAATATTTATATCCGCTTGGACATATTATTACTGCTAAATTTTGGCAAGATGTTATTGACGATGGTCTTCACCTTACAATGGCAGAAAGTGGCTGGGCAAAATGCAGTTGGGGAAGAATCTACGGACAGTGGATTTCAGGCACGGCAATTTTTGTTTATGATTACTTTGGCAGATTTACTCCTACAGATATTTTGCCATTATTATCTAAATACAAAGTTACAACTTTTTGTGCTCCACCTACAATATACAGATTTCTAATAAAGGAAGACTTATCTAAATTTGATTTTTCTAGCCTTAAACACTGCTCTACTGCAGGTGAACCGCTAAATCCTGAAGTTTCAAAAGAATTTACAAAAGCAACAGGACTTGAAATTTTTGAAGGGTTTGGTCAAACTGAATCATCTGTATTGTTAGGTACTTATAAATTTTTATCAATAAAACAAGGTAGTATGGGTAAACCTTCACCAATTTATGATATTTATCTTGCTGATAATAACGAAAATGAAGTTACTGACGGCGAAACTGGTGAGATTTGCATAAAAATGCGTAAAAATCAATTAGGACTTCTTTACAAATATCATAAAGATGATGAGAGAACTTTTAATACTTTTGGCAGTGGTGTCTATCATACAGGAGACCTTGCAACAAAAGATAGTGACGGATATTATTGGTTTGTAGGCAGAAAAGACGATATAATTAAATCAAGCGGTTACAGAATAGGACCTTTTGAAGTTGAATCTGCTCTTCATGAACACCCAGCAGTTTTAGAATGTGCAATTACTGGTGCACCTGACCCATTAAGAGGACAAGTTGTAAAGGCAACAATAGTTTTAGCAAAGGGTTATACTCCTAGTGACGAACTTACAAAAGAATTGCAAAACCATGTTAAAAAAGCAACTGCACCTTACAAATATCCACGTATTGTAGAATATGTAAGCGAATTGCCTAAAACTATAAGCGGTAAAATCATCAGAAAAGAGATAGCAGCCCGCGATAACAAATAGTTATATTAATATTTAATAATAGATATAATTTTAAATGAATAAATTTAAATAAACTTAGCCTCCCACAAGATTATTCTTGTGGGAGGCTTATAACTTTTTGATATATAATTATAAATAAATTATTTTATCTAAATTAAGTAATTTTTAGTATAAAATCAAAATATTACCATTCGTCATCTACACCTAAAACTGTTACATTTATTGTATCAATATTTTCTAAATCATTAGGCAAATCTAATGTGAAAAAGTATTTTAATTCTCCAGTATAACTACTTAAAGTAAATTGCAAACTTTTACCTGCTAAATTACCCGGTATTACTAATTTTACATTGCCATTATAATCTATATCTAAACGAGTAATAATAAATTTTTTATCTGCAGAAACAAAGGAACTATTATCAACAAATTCAATGCTATCTAAATTTGTAATATGTATATTAACTTTATAGTTTTTAACAATTTTAACCTCAATAGTGTCGCCAAATACTTCATTAAAATAAATTATACCTTGTGCACCAATTACTGAGTAATTACTATCGTATGGACTCAAATCACGAATTACATATCCATCATACACATTAAGGGTTCTATTAAAATCTTCAACTATTTGATTACTACTAATATCTCTATAAATTATATTTATTTTATTCAATTGTTTTACTACCACTTCAATATTAACAACTGAGTCATCACTACTTACAATGGCAGAATACACAGCATCATAAAAATATTCATCATCATAATTAATAGTAGGATGTGATACTCGTAAGTAATAATCATGTTTATCAATACTATCAAATACTACTTCATCTCCATCATTATAGATGTTATTATCTATGCTAATTTGTCCCTCTACCACATTACCATCTTTATCTTTGACAGTTAAAGTAAATTTTTTGCCATAAAAATCCGAAATGCTATTGTCATCTGTAATATGGATTAAACCGCTTTCCAATTCTTCTGCTGTAATAATATGATAATTTACATATTCATTGACATCTTTGCGATATTCATAAGCAAATTTATCACCGGGGACAAGTTCTCTATTTGAATATAATACTGTTTCACTATTATATCTGCGGTAATCTACTAGATAATCTGCATATAAATAGTCCAAATCTATTTCTTCAGTAGGAATAGTGTATTTAAATGTTTTTGCAGGAACCTCACTTTGATAGCAATAATAGCCATCATCTATATCTTTTAGACTAAGCAAACTCAAGTTGCCAGTATACATATCTCTCACCGAATAATCTAAATTCTCAAGCATGGTATACTCACCACAATTTAAAATTATAGGGTTATTCAAATCATCAAGTTTGTCAATAACAAAAGAATATTCCGTTTTATAAATGCTTGGTATAAACATTGCCACTTGTTGGTCATTTTTACCGATTAAAGGTATTTGTTGAGAATAGTTACCATTTGAGCCAGCATAAATAAACATTTCCTTAAACAAAACCACATCTTTATAATCATTACCTGCAGTTAAAATTATATTTTGGTTAATTGGTCTTTCACTTTCTAGTACATATTTTCCTGCACTTACTGTAAGTTTTATATTGTTATAATCTTTTGCCAATTCCAATTCTTTATTTTCAGATATAAAACTAAATCTGTACAACTCTTGTTTTAATTTTAAATTTTCAGTAATGTTTGAATTTTCGTTTAGTTGTTTAGTAGTATAAGATAAAGTTACAACCTCATATCCTGGTGAATATATGACAACTTCCACAGGCAATAAACTTTTTAAATTTACTGAATATTGAGTTTCACTATTCTTTTTTATTGTACCCTCTGGACAATTAACTGATAAGTCAGCATATTCCTTATCAAGATTTATTGTAATATTAACTTCACCAACTATATTTTCATCACCAGAACACGCAACCAAGTTAAAAGTTAATAAAGTTATAAGTATCAATATAAATGCAATTAATAATTTCTTACGCATATTACCCCTCCAAAACTTCCATAATAGGTTTGCGTGACATTTTATAACTACAGCCTATACTATAAACCAAACCTATTACTATGAGTATACCAAGTACCGCAAGAAGTGCAACTGGTATCATACCCCAACTAATGGAAATTACAATACTACTGCCACCCATTCCCATAGCATATCCACCATTAAATAATAGGTCAAATAAAACTTTTATACCAATACAAATTCCTCCGCCTATTATTGCTATCCACAAAAATGCCCATGCAAAAATCCTTAGTACTTCAAACAAATATAATTTTGGAATAACTGAAGATTTAGCACCAATTGCACGCATAACTCCCAAATAATTTTTACGTGAATTTACACTATGCATAATAGTATTAAACAAATTAACTAATGCAGCAAATAGCACAATACCCGCAAAAACACCTAGTATAGACATTACAATTGTTAAAATAAAATTAAGCATACTAAAGTTAGTATAAAAATCTGATGCTATTCCACTTAATTCAAAAAATAGTTTCGAATCATAAGAACTTTTATAATATGGATAAACCTCTGATATAACTTCAGACAAATCACCATAAGGATTAACACCATTTTTATCTGGTATATATTTGTAACAATTCTTTTCTATGCTAATTATATCGCTATTACTTTCACCTTGTTTAGCCATATTTATGTATGCACCATAATGTTCCGCACCAGTAAAAATATAATCTTTTGCCTTAATATTTTTTGCCTCTACATCTCCAAAATCATATTTATAATAGCCATAGTTATTTTCAGTATGTATACCAACTTTGTTTACTATTGCAGCCGTTCCATCCAAACCATAATATGACGCACCTGAAACAATAATATCTGCTTGATTTATATCATTATTATTTGGCATACTATGCCATTTGTTACCATCACCAATTATGCCAACAACCTCAAAATCTCTAAACAAATAATGGTCTACAAAAGTAGTTTCTTCATCATTTACAAAAAACTTTAAATTATTTATTGTAGACTCCCTAACAAAAATGCTTATTTTTTTACCATAAACATCTTTATCTTCTAAGCCCGCTAATTTTAAATAACTACGGTCTAAAATGACTTGTCTTGCGCCATTACCTGTAAAACCTTTGTTAAAACTATCTCCCAAAACACCATATTTTGATTTTTGGAGCATATCTAAATTATCTTTGTCCACAACAGCCATGCTAAAACTCATTTGCCTCTCATCACCCTGTTGCTCTTCTATTCTTAAAGGTTTATTTTCGCCATCTATTTGTATACGTTCATATAATTTGCCATCACTTGTATACATATTTTTTGTTAACAAAGTATAATGTAAAAATTCTTTATCTATCTCATCAAAAGCCGAGTTTCGGTCTTGTGAATAATTATTCAAAACAGAGTAATCACTAAATGCACCAATACTTGAATAATTATACAATTCACTACTATCTGCAACAGTAAAACCTTTTTGTCCACTAGTAAAAATTGCATACAATGACTCAGGATTTTTGTTTAACTGAGGCAATACCGATGCGTATAATGCAATAATAGCAAAAATAACTGGTACAATTAAAATTAAACTAATAGAAATACCTCGAATAGTGCTTCGTGTTGATTTCTTTCTTGCCTTAAGGCTAATTTTTGCAAGCCTCCAATAATCATTTATCTTCATTTTAATTTACCTCGCTTATAACAGAAACAACGTCCATTTTACTAATTTTATTTAGTGATTTTAAAGTAAATAGAATTACCATTCCAACCAAAATTGCAAATACAACAATAGGAATATAAAATGGCATACTTAAAGAAATTGTTAGTCCAAGACTTGCAAATGTTTGTGCAAGAATAGGATTAATACCAAAAAATAATCCAATTGCTACACCTGTAGCAAGGCACACTGCAATAAATATCATAATAATTGACTGTATTTGAACAATACTTTTTACTACACTATTTCGCATACCAATAGCCTTCATCATACCAAAAAACTTAGCATTTTGTTCTACTGTTATTTGAATTGAGTTTGAAACACAACCAATACTTAATAAAATAATTATTACAGATATAACTAATACACCAATTATAATAAGAGAAGTAAATAGAATTGCAAAATTTCTATCTTCCACTGCATAAGATATAACCGATAGCCCTGTTGGATTCTTTTCATAATCAAAAGTGTTATTTTGTTTTATAAAACTTTTTAACTTATTTAGCATACTAATACTTGCACCATCTGACAATTTTGACTGACTAAATTTCAATGTGTTAATTTTTGCACCATTACTCAAAGCATAATTATAATCAAATAATACCCAGTTGTTTTCTGCCCATTCGTAATCTTGGTAATCCACTATACCTGTTACTACAAATTTGCATGTTTTGCCCGGCACACTACCTGTATATCTTGATTCTGTATAAAACTCTACATCTATAGTGTCACCAATACCTATTTTAAATTCTTCTGCCATAACATCATTAATCCAAATATTTGGTTTATCAGCATCATCTTTATTCCACAAACGTCCTGCTTTTAAATAGTTCTCTCTGCCTGCTAAAATGTTTTCATTTGTATCTATCATTCCTATTTCAATATAAGTATAATGATTAGGAACATTAATAAATTCATTTTCAGATGTAGCAACCATATTTTGCAAAAAAGGATAATCTTCTTTAAAAGTTGATTTATAATTCATTATGTCTTGTTTACTAAAACATTTAACTTGCCCTTCTTCTAAAGGATTAGAATATTGCATCCTATAACCTAACTGTAAATCCGCATAATTTACACCACCGAAAGAGTCTTCGCTATTAATAATTTGTGTAAAATTAATACCCACTGACGCAACAATTAATATTATCGTAGACAATACAAATAGCACTATCATGACAAGAAACGTCCTGAGTTTGTTATTAAAAATATTATGTAAAGATATTTTTAATATATCCCAAAATTTCATTTTATTCCCCTACCTTATCAATTTTTTCGTTATTATTAATATTCTCTAACTTACTATCTTCTTCAACCTTGTTTTTATCAATTAAATTGCCCTCATTATCATAGTCACTAGAATGTTGAGCCGCTATTTTAGTTTTTTCGTCATTTTCTATTATATTTGAGATAATACCATCTTTAATTTCTACCATTATATCAGTTTTTCTAGCATCGTCAATATTGTGAGTAACTAGCAAAACAGTTTTTCCACTATTGCAAATTTGTTGTAATAATGCTATAACTTCGCCACCATTTTGGCTGTCAAGATTACCTGTAGGCTCATCTGCCAATATGATATCTGGGTCAGACACCAACGCACGTGCTATAGAAACACGTTGTTTTTGTCCGCCAGAAAGTTCACTTGCTTTTTTGTTTGCTTTTTCTGTAAGATTAAGGCTTTCAATGACTTTCATAGCCTTTGCTTCACGTTCCTTTTTATTAACTCCAGCAATTGTCATTGGCATAGCAACATTTTCAAGCACACTAAAAGTTGGCTCTAAATAAAAAGACTGAAAAATATATCCTATTTTTTTATTTCTATAATCTGCAAGTTGATTTGCGTTTTTGTTATTTAAAATCTCTCCATCTATTTCAACTGTACCCGAAGTACAAGAATCCAATGCACCAACTATATTCATTAATGTTGATTTACCACTACCAGATTTACCCACAATAGCAATAAATTTACCATTTGGCAGTTCCAAATTTACATCTTTTAATGCGTGTACTTGGCTATCACCTTTACCATAAATTTTATTAACATTTGTTAACTTAATCATATTCCCTCCAATTTATATTTACTAGCAAAAATGTATAATTAATACCGATTTTCGATAGTTTTTTTTTAAATAATTAATATAAAGATAAATATACTTATTTTAATTATAACTTAAATAAACCTTAATGTCAATATCAAAAGCAATATAAAACCATTGTTGATATTTGCAAGTTTGACATTAAGTCCACATTACAAACTTATGAATTAATCTGCAAAAAATGTATTGTATTTGTCAGTAAATGTATACTTTTTCTGACTATTTTGTATTGACAATTTTTATCCTATATGGTATAATTTTTTTAGTAAATAATATTAATTTTTGGCAATTTTATAACCAAATATTATAAAAAATTAAGACTTAAAAAGTGTCAGAAAAAGTATACTTTTTCTGACACTTTTAATACAAATTGTGCAAAAAACAAAAAATACTGCAATACCAATAGGATATTGCAGTTTTATTTTTAGTTCAATTGATTATCAAACACCTTTTGTTGCATAGTTAGGGGCCTCTTTTGTTATGCTGATATCATGAGGGTGACTTTCAATAAGTGCTGCATTTGAAATTTTAACAAACTTAGCATTTTTACGCAAAGACTCAATATCAGGCATACCACAATATCCCATACCACTTCTAATACCACCAACAAGTTGGAATACAACTTCTTGTAGGCTTCCTCTAAATGGAACACGACCTTCAACACCTTCTGGAACTAATTTTTTAGCATTTGTTTGGAAGTATCTGTCCTTGCTACCATTATTCATAGCACCCAAAGAACCCATACCACGATATACTTTAAAACTTCTGCCTTGGAACATTTCAATTTCACCTGGAGTTTCTGCAGTACCAGCAAACAAACTACCTATCATAACAGCACTTGCACCAGCACCTAAAGCCTTAACAATATCTCCACTAAACTTAATACCACCATCAGCAATAATTCTTTTGCCCATTTTGTCTGCCATTTCAGCACAGTCCATAACAGCAGTCATTTGAGGAACACCAATACCAGCAATAATTCTAGTTGTACAAATAGAACCTGGTCCAATACCAACTTTAACAACATCTGCACCACTATCTATTAATGCCTTTGTTGCCTCTGCAGTTGCAACATTACCAGCACACAAATTAAGATTAGGAAATTTAGCCTTAACTTTTTTAACCATATCCAAAACACCTTGGTTATGACCATGTGCAGTATCAATAGTAATAAGGTCAACTTTAGATTTTACAAGTTCCTCTACTCTTTCCATAGTATCGCCAGTAACACCAACCGCTGCACCAGCAAGTAATCTTCCATTACTATCCTTTGCACTATTTGGATATTGAATTGCTTTTTCAATATCTTTAATAGTAATAAGACCTTTTAAATTATTTTGAGCATCTACTATAGGAAGTTTTTCTATTCTGTGTTTGCAAAGAATTTTTTGTGCTTCTTCCAAAGTAGTACCTTGTTTTGCAGTAATAAGATTTTCACTTGTCATAACATCACTAATTTTCTGTGTAAAGTCAGTTTCAAATCTTAAATCACGGTTTGTAATAATACCTACCAATTTACCAGCAACAGTAATAGGCACACCACTAATTCTATATTTTCTCATAAGGTTGTTAGCATCTTCCAATGTATTATCAGGGCTTAGGAAGAATGGGTCTGTAATAACACCATGTTCACTTCTTTTAACTCTGTCAACATGCAATGCTTGTTCTGCAATAGACAAATTTTTATGAATCATACCGATACCACCCTCACGTGCTATTGCAATAGCAAGTTCATACTCTGTAACAGTATCCATACTTGCACTAAGCAAAGGAATGTTCAATTTAATATCATCTGTCAATTTTGTTGCCAAACTAACTGAATTAGGTAAAACATTTGAATATTGAGGAATTAATAAAACGTCATCAAAAGTCAAACCATCTTTCACAATTTTACTCATAAATGCTATCTCCTTATGTACATTAACTATATATTTAAATTATTGTAATAGATAATAAAAAAAAAGTCAAATAAATAAAGGCTTTCACTCAAAAAAAAGTTAAATTTTTATAAAAAACCTTATAAAATTCACTATTAAACAAAATATTGCATATTTATATTTGTATATACACTAATATGTGACAATATATTTTAAAATATATAAATTTTTTGCATTTGCCTATTGATTTTGAATAAAATATATGGTATACTAAGCATATAATGCGGTAAATATAACTATATTTACACAATTTTTATATAAATAGTGTAAATAATAAAAATATAATATATAGTTCGGTAAACCGAATAGGAGGATATATGAAAAACTCAATTCACGGCTTAATCAGAAATATGACTTTATTTGAAAAAGCCTCTTTATGCAGTGGTTTGACATTTTGGGAAACAAAACCTATTAATAGACTAAATATTCCATCAATTTTTATGTCAGATGGCCCTCACGGATTAAGAAAAGAAAATAATGACGATGCAGATAATGTTGCTTTAAAAAGCAGTTACCCTGCAACAAGTTTTCCACCTGCAGTAAATATGGCTTCTACTTGGAATCCTGAATTGATTAAGGAAGTTGGTAAGGCTTTGGGCGAACAATGTATAAATCAAAATATAGACGTAATTTTAGGACCTGGTACTAATATTAAAAGGTCACCTCTTTGTGGTAGAAACTTTGAATATTTTTCTGAAGACCCATATCTTGCTGGTAAAATGGCAAGCGGTTATATAAAAGGTACTAAAACTACTGGTGTAGGTACTTCTCTAAAGCACTTTGCAGTAAACAGCCAAGAAACTAATCGTATGACTATTAACGAAGTTGTTGACGAACGTGCTTTTCGTGAGATATACCTTACTCCGTTTGAAATTGCTGTAAAAGAGTCTCAGCCAGAAACTGTAATGTGCAGTTACAACAGAATTAATGGTACATATAGTTCAGATAATAAATATCTTTTAACTGATATTTTAAGAAATGAATGGGGTTTTGAAGGCTTAGTTGTATCTGACTGGAATGCTGTTAATGACCGTGTACAAGGTATTATTGCTGGTATGGATTTGGAAATGCCAAGTTGCGGTGGTAGGACTGATAAAGAAATTGTTAAAGCAGTGCTTGATGGTACTCTTGCAGAGGCAGACCTTGACATTGTTGTTGAAAGAATTTTAAATTTGGTATTTAAAGTTGTTGATGCACGCGATGATGGATATTTTTACAATTATCGTGATGGTCATCGTTTGGCAAGACGTGTTGCTTCAGAGTCTATCATACTTATGAAAAACGAAAAAAATGCTTTGCCTATTGACCACAATGACAAAATTGCAGTTATTGGTAGCCTTGCAAAAACTATTCGTTACCAAGGTGCTGGTAGTTCAAGGATTAATCCTTACAATTTAGTAAGTTTTACTGATTATCTTGATAGCCATAACTTAAAATATGAATATAAAGAAGGCTACAAACTAACAAATGATGGTTATGACGAGGCACTATTTAATGAGGCAATTGAATGTGCTAAAAATAACGAAAAAGTTATTATGTTTGTGGGACTAACCGACTCTTACGAGTGTGAAGGCTATGACCGTAAGGATATGACAATTCCATCTAGCCATAGCAAATTAATTGAGGCTGTGGCAAAAGTTAACAAAAACATAATTGTTGTATTGCTTGGTGGTTCTCCTGTGGAAATGCCTTGGATAAACAAAGTTGATACACTATTAAATGCTTACTTACCTGGTGAAGCAGCAGGCGAAGCAATTGCTGACATTATTTACGGTATTGTTAATCCTAGTGGTAAACTTGCAGAAACTTATCCTGTTAAATTAAGTGACTACATAGGCTCTAAATATTATGTTGGTGCTCCAAAAACTAGTGAACACCGCGAGAGTATGTATGTTGGTTACAGATATTATGATAGTGCGAAAAAGGATGTTTTATTCCCATTCGGACATGGTTTGAGTTATACAACCTTTGAGTACTCTGACCTTAAAATATCCAGTGATAAGATTAGTGAAAATGACAAAGTAACCATTACTTTTAATATTAAAAATACTGGTAAAGTTGATGGTGCAGAAATTGCACAGGTTTACATAAAAGATATTGAAAGCAGTATTTTTAGACCAGAAAAGGAATTGAAAGGCTTTAAAAAAGTATTTATTAAAGCAGGCGAAAGCGAAACTGTTACTATTGAACTTGATAAACGTAGTTTTGCTTATTACAATGTAGAAATTAAGGACTGGGCTGTAGAAAGTGGTGATTTTGAAATTTTAGTTGGTGCATCTTCAAGAGATATTAAACTAAATGCTACAATAAATGTTACTGGTGACAAAACTATTACCCACCTTAACTACAAAGAAACTGCACCTGTTTACTACAATATGCAAGATGCGGAAGAAATACCAGTAGAACAATTTGAGGCGGTTTATGGCGATAAAATGCCACCAAACGTACCAGCAAAACGTGGTGAGTTTGATAAAAATACAACAATAGGAGAAATGAAATGTTGTATAATAGGTAAACTATTCTGCAAATTTGCTCCTGCTGTTATTAAAAGCCAAGTGCCAGACGCAGATATGACAACTATGCTTATGCTACAACAAGGTATGGAAGAAATGCCAATGCGTGGACTATCTGGCGTTACATCAGGCTTGCTTGACAATATAGTAACCGAAGGTATTATTTTGTGGGGTAACAAACACAGACTAAAAGGCTTAGGCAAAATGCTAAAAGGCTTGTTTTTATCATTAAAAAATATAAGAAATCTATCAAGCGAAACTAAAGTTACCCGTGAGAGAAAGAAAATAAGAGAAGAACAAAAACGTCTTAAGTTAGAAAGAAAACAACTTATCCGTGACCAAGAAGATTACATTAAAAATCTTGAAAAAGAAATGGACGAGTTAAACAAAATATTAAGAAATATTGATGACCCTAATAAACTTAAAGAATACAAAGCACAACACAAAAAGAATATCCAAAATATTAAATCTAATATTGAAGAGATAAAAACTCAAAGCAAAAAAGACTTGGACGATATGAAGAAAAAAGGCAGAATAGATGTTCAGTCTAAAAAAGTTGAGGAAAAAGAAATTAAAAAAGCATTAAAAGATTATCTTCAAAATATGGATAATGATACAGATACAGAAGAAGAAAAGCAACATATCATTGCCCTACTTACTGGAAAAAAACGTAATCAAGAAGAAAAAGAAGATATAGACGAAGATAACAATTAATAACCAAATTACAGACTGGCGGAAAACCAGTCTGTTTTATTTAAGTTTGTAATTATATTTATATAAATATATAAATTATTATCTTATTATTAATTTATCTAATTAATAAAACAACATAATTATCTAATATTTTATTTTATCTTTAATTAAATATCACAAAATAGTACCCCACCACATTTGTGGTGGGGTACATGTGAAAGTATAAAAGAAATCTATTACTATGAATTATTACATACAGAGGGGCTGCGTAATAATAAGTAATAAATATTCTGTCAAAATTAATAACCTTTTGGGGCTGCTATAAGCAAGCCCTTAAGGTTATTTGGCTAATAAAGCAATCTTAAAATTACAATTCTATTAATTCACTACATCAAAAAATTTGATTGCATATAGCCTTGCTAAGCGATAAATTTATGGTAGGCATGCTTAGCAATATATTTGCAGGCAAATATCTACTTGCCAGTCAAACTATTAATTTCTGCCCTCACGAAGTTCTTCGTATAATTTTTCTAGCACTTTTTCGCTAAATCCATCAGTTGGACCTACAGAGCCTTTATCGTTGCTATAATATCCCCAAACATCAATGTCATACATAATTTTTGATGCAATTGGTGGTATTGGGAATCCGCTTGCTTGACCATTTGCTTTTGAGTCAGAATAGCCAACTTTATCACAACCATTTACTTTAGAACCATTGTATTTGATAGGCATATCTTTGCTACCAGTTCTTATTTTGATAATTGCAAAGTGAATATATTTTTCCCCGCCCTCTTTTGCTTTTAAAGCATCATAATTAGCCTTTGGAATTTCGTCACCAGCAATAGCATTTGCAATATTTGCAAGCAATGGGTCTTCAGTTTCTGGCAAGAAAGACAAATTATTTTCGTTCTTCCAGTTGTAAATATCAAGGAAACCATCAATATTCAAAGTATTCCAACTTGCATCCTCGTTGTCTTTTGTAATTTCAGTATCCATACAATAAAACAATATAGCACCAGTCAAAGAGTTTGCAATTACGTTGTCTTTCATATTAATAGTACTTGCTTTGTTTGCGGCTGTTTCAATAGAAACTGCTGTATCTGCTGCATTTCTTACAATACAACCTTGCATATCTACTTCTGAATTGCTTATGTGCACAACTTTACCACCATTTTCAAAAACACAATGTTTTACAAGTGCATTTGCTTTTGCATCTTCATTTCCGCAAACATATAAAGTTGAGCCGTAACCACTAAACAATTTAACACCACGTTCTGCCATTTTGTCATTATCAAGTCCTGCTAAGTTACCGCCTTCCTCTGTACTCATATCATTACCTGTAATGTGTACATCTTGGAAAATAACTTGTGCATTGTCCTCTCTTGGAACAATTGTAAACGCGCTAAAACCTATAAAGTATTTTGTCTTACTATAACTAGTACCATCAGACAAAGCAGCAAGTTTGCCATCATTCTTATCAGGTGTTTTTACACGTGCACCAATTAATTCGTTTACATTAACAACCGCACCATTACCATAAACATCATTTTTTACAGTCATAGTTGGTGCTTCGTCTTCTGCTTTACCTTCTAGTTTGGGTGCTTTTAGACTAGCATTTTGTATAACTACTTTCTTTCCTGCATTGATATTTTCTACAAGTGCATCAAAAGTGCTTACATTAACTGCTCCGTCAATAGTAGTAACTTCTTTTGTTACCTCTTTGCCAGCCATTTTAAATGTCAATGTCTTTTTATCACTACTTAAAACAAAACTATCTCCATCAGGGAAAATCTTTTTGTAATCAACTTGACCTTCTGTACCCATATAGTATTTGTTTGCCATATCTACTTTTAATGGTATACTACTTAAATCTTGAGTTCTACCTGGTCCAAATAAAATTACCATAAGCCAAATAAACAAACCAAGAATAACAGCACCAACAGTTGCAGCGGCTGTTATTATAATGATTTTTTTCTTTTTTTGCATAGGCTCTTTTGCCTTTTTAGTCTTTTTAACTTTTACTTCTTCCTTATCTGCAGTCTTTACTACTTCCACATCGTTTTCTTTAACACTAACCTCTTCGGTTGTGGCATTTGCCACAACCTCTTGAGATTTTGTATTATCAACTTCTGCATCAGGAATTAAATCTTTATTATCTTCCATTATGCCTCCAAAATTAAGCCTCAGCAGCAGTTACAGTGATTTTAATTGTCATATTTACTACAACCAATTCATACTCGCCTGCTTCTGTAAAGTTAAATGTCAAAGCCAAAGTAGATTCATTTAATGTAACATTTGCTTTTCCAGCATAAGTATCATTAAAGTCACTAACTGGACTAGTAAAGTTATATTTAGAATAACTATGATTTAATTGACCTTCATCTGTTCCTTTTTCAAAAACTAAATCAGTACCAACAACTGCTGTTCTTTCAGCAACTAACTTAGCATTAATCTTGATTGAACATTTATTAGTTAAAGTAAATGTATTGTTATTAGGTTGCAAAACAGTAAATTCTAGTGCTAGTTTTCCATCCTCTAGTTCTAATACAGCAACTGTCATTTTAGTTTTATTGCTACCAGTATTTTGAGTATTAGCAAGTTTTTCAGCAAACTCTTTTGTAAAAGGAACACCAATTTCGTCTTCAGTTACAACAACCTTATCACCACCAACATAAGCAGTTTTTTCAACAGTTTTTGTGTTAAATTTAATTGTTAATTTTGCTATTTCATTATTAGTACCAGTCATATTCATAACATAGCCACTATAACCATTGTTATCAATTGCATTAACAGTCAAAATAGGGTTTTCCATATCGCCATTAAATGTCATTGTAATTTTGTCAGTATTATCATTGTTTAATTTTTCAACTGCAGCAACAATTACTTCTTTTTCAAACCTAACATCAGTAAACAACTCATTCAATTTAATTTGATTATCTATATTAAGTTCTAATCCAGAAACTGTTTGTGCAGCCTCTTTTACATCATAATTAACAATAACATAATCACCATTTTTATCAACAATAGTCATTGTATATTTACCTGTTCTAGTAAATGATACTTCAATTACTGGTGCTGTGTCTGTACCACTAACAGCAATAGTCATATTAGCATTAGTATTTAAATCTGCTGCTTTTTCTGCTTCTGCCTTAGTAAATGCAAATACACCAATTTTGCCATTATAAGTTTTAGTTACACCCATATACATTGTTTCATCAACATGGTGCTCAATAATTATAAATGTCAAGTTAAGAACTGCATTATGTCCACCTTTCAAAGATAAAGTATAAGTACCTTTTTTGTTAAATGTAATATTTGCACCATTCCAACCTAATAAACTTGAACTTTCTGAATACTCAAAACCATTTGCATCAGCAAATTCACCAACTGCTGCCATTGTTTCTGCTTGTTGCAATTTCATACTAGCATTAATAACATTGTTTTTAATTGAGTTTGCAATTTTATAAGATACTTTGCCATCAGTTAGCATCAAAGAAATTGTTTGATTATCAACACCAAGAGCATCATTCATATTTACTATTACTTCTTTAGTATAACCAAATGCAGCAAATTGCATTGGGAAGGTACCCCATGCTGCAACTTTATTATTGCTAACAAAGTTTGCAGTATTGCTTGCTTTAACATCTGTTTCGTGAATTTCACCATTAGCAAAATTAACTGTTATATGATGAGTATCACTCAAAGCATCACCATTTGCATAAACTTTTTCTGGGTCTTCGTCAAAGATTTGACTGCTATTAATACCGGCTACCTTTGATTGGTCCCAAACAACATTTTCAACTTCAGCAATAGTAATTTTAGTTTCAATAACAACTTCTGGAGTAACTAAATCATTAAGCATACTTAGTTGAGGAACAAGGCTTGAGAAAGTTTTTAATACTGCAAGCAAATTATTGATACTTGAACCAATACCAGCACTTTTCTTATCAACACCACCATTACTCAAAACCAATTTTACAGTTTGTTCTGTATAAATATTAGGATTTAATCCTGCAATTTCAACTATATTCATACGAGAAGTTACTTCTTTGCCATAAATATCTTTAAATTTAATAACGACTGTATTTTTTGTGCTAGTTGCATTTTTATCAACAACTAATTCCATTAACTCACCATAAGACATTGTCTTGTAAGAGCCATTAGTATTGTAAACAACAGAATTTAAATTATCAGTATTAGGATTATCTTTATCTCCGCCTTGATAAATTTTTACATTACCAGCAGCATCTTTATCCCAGTCTAACACCTCACCTTTAATAATTTTGTGGTTTGCAAGGCTTTCTTCATTTTCGCCAAAATCTTTTTTAGCATCGCTACCATCTTTTACTCTAGTATACAAATCTAAAACGTTTTGCTCAAAATGTTCACCATTAGAATAAACACCATCAATACAAATCTTATCAACACCATTAAACAAACTATTAACGGCTTTTAATAAAGTCCAATAAGTGCCTTCGTCAAGGGTAGTACCATAAAGACCATCTAACAATTCTCTAAAATAATCAACTTTAATTTGCAATTCTTGCTTATCTTTTAAACCTCCAATAATGTCAGTAATAATATTACCTATTGACATTGGGCTATCAGAAACTAAACCATACGCAAGTGCTTGCTCTTCTGGAGTTTCAGAACCTACAGGAGCATCTGCCTCTGCTCTTGTTTTTACTAAATCCAAATATTGCAATACATCAAAACTAAAAGTAGTATAATAAGTTGGGAAAATTGAATTTAAACCAATACCTATCATATCAGACAACAATGAATCATTAACAATAGAACGTAAATCTAAAGATACATAAATTCTATTATTTTCAAAATCTTTTGGTGAATATGCAATGGCTATAATAGAGCCATCAGTTTTCTTACCATCTACGTGAGTAGTTTTGCAAGTTGTACCACATGTATGATTTACTTCAATAAATATCTTACCTTGTTGGTCAAGTAACATTTTCTTAATAATAGGGTCTGCACTGCCTGTATTTACACACTCAGTAATTGTAGTAATCAATTGAATAGGTGTAAAATCAAGGTTAATAGTGTATGTATAATCACCTACAGATTTACCAGCACTATCTTTTAGTGTAATCTTACCATTTAATCTGCTTGTTAGTAATGCAGTATCCAAATCCATAGTATCAGTAGGGATAGATACATTAGGGATAGTATTTGTCAAATTAATACCTGTTGCATTAACAGTCATGCCCTCAACTTCTATCTTTAAATCAGTCATTGTGCCACCAGCATAATCATATTTAGGAGCACCTTTTGCTGGTTTTTTAACTTTAGTTTGAGTATTGCCAGTTGTATCAACAGTGAATTTCAAGTCAACACCATCAAGCATACCTTTTACTTCGTTAACAATAGATTCTACCTCTGGTGACATTTGCAAATTAATCATATCCAAAATAGAATTTACTAGTGCGTCAACTTCTACAGTAAAAGTATATCTAACGTCATAAGTCTTTTTATTTTTAACTGGGTCTACAGTAACTTTGCTATCGTCAAGAGCAAAATTAATAAGTTCTACCACTGCTGGTTTAATAGCAGGGATAATATCGCTAATTGACATATCTAACCCATCTTTTAGCAAATCACCTATGCTAGGCAATTTTAACTCACTTATTTTAATAGGTTTTGCTGACAATCCGTCAATATTAACAAACAAGCCATCGGTATCATTAATAATGATATCAACTATGTTCTTGTTATCACCAGTTTTCTTATTGTTTGCTATTGCAAGACGCAAAACTTCTTTTACGTTATTCTCTTGCGTAATGCCGCCTTGAAGAGCAATTGACATATCAGTATCTGAATTTTTTAGGTTCAAACTTGCGTTGATACCCAAAGTATTTCCAGAAACTTTCATGTGTTCTTTTGCCCAAGCATCCCAAACATTGCCTAACTCTTTACTACTATCTACAGCGGTAAATGGGTCGGGGTCTTTTGGAGCGCATGCAACAAGAGCAATAGCAAATGTACAAACAACCATAAATGCTGCAAGTAACATACTAAGTTTCTTTTTCATTCTCCACCTCAAAAATTTTTTTTTGACAGCGGTCAAAAAAAATTTTTCCGCAGTTCGCAATTGCATTTTGTAACCAAAGTTTGTGTTGTTATCCACATCACTTTTTTTGCAAAATCTACCCCTTATTATAGGGTTTTGCAATTTCTCTCTGCGGGAGATTTTTCCCGCTATCGCCTATATAATAACACATTTTTTACCCCCCCC
>OFGX01000619.1_pt1 | contig 25908 bp, 22 predicted proteins | sample 1521831 | NCBI WGS metagenome assembly OFGX01 (sample SAMEA3504080, study PRJEB24116) | mouse gut metagenome | biome: mouse gut; feature: mouse-associated habitat; material: faeces | place: Denmark | collected 2011 | reverse complement strand
AATCCGGAATTTACCGCCAGTGTGATTGTGGCTTATGCCAGAGCTGCTTATCGCCTGGCCCAGGAAGGCCAGACAGGATGCAAAACAGTATTTGATATTGCTCCGGCTTATTTAAGTGAGTTGGATGGGGCAGAGCTGAGAAAAAGGTTATTGTGAGGGATGGGCTATTGCCCATACCCTCCAACCAGATTTTTATGAGTTTTTTTGTAGCCGGATGGGGTCATGCCGGTTACGGATTTAAATACTCGGTTAAAGTGAGTCAGATTGGAAAAACCGGATTCAGAGCATATTTCCGTAATATTTTTATTGGTTTCCATAAATTTTCTTTGTGCATTCATAATTCTTGTAATGTTTATATATTGAATCACCGTGCTGTCTGTATGCCGTTTAAATTCTCGGCATAAATAGTACGGACTAATATAAAAATGACGGGAAAGTCGTTCTAAGGTAATGTCCTCCTGATAATGATCATGAATATAGCTTATTACCTGGCTCATTCGGTCATAATCTTCTTTTTTGGAAGGATTCTGGCGGCGAAGCTGGAGAACTATAAAAAATAGTAACATATTTAAGACTGTATGGCAGTAGTTGCTTTTAAATTCAGAGGTATTGTTTTGTTCATAAAGAAGGGTTTCCAACATGCTGTGGAGTACCTGTCGTGTTCGCGGTTCTAAGTGGTACAGACCGTTGCCATTGTCCAACATGTTCTGCAGCTCCGGAGAATCAATTTCATCTCTGTGGAAATAAAGAATCAAGCGGCGAAACGGTACATTTTCATCTCCATAGGAACGGTGGAGAATATAGGGGGAGAAAAGAATCAGCTCGCCGGGATGCATCGTGTACATATCATCCTGGAGCATATGATGTCTTTCTCCTTCTTCTAAAAAATATAATTCATAATAATTGTGATAATGAGATTTGATCATATTGTCATTGACTCCGCTGATTCGTTCACATGCAAATGTACAGCCTTGGGCCATTCGGATTCCTGCCTGATCGATCATTCTTTTTTATTCTCCTTTTATCATTCATAATCCATTACAAAGATCAGAGATTAATTCTATTTTTATTATAATATTTCTCCTTAAAAATAGCAAGATATGTATAATTATATAAGAAAAGAGACAATATTTGTATGGTTTTGATATTGTTTTTTTATTATCATAAAAGTACAAAAACCGGTTTGAGTAAAATAACAATTAAGGAGGACAGTGGTATGAGAATCTGTACAACAGCACAGGCAGTACGTCAGAAGGATAACTATTTTTCCATTGAAACCAACAGTGTGGAGATTCGGGTATGGTTTCTGACGGATTCTATTCTGAGGATCCGGGCAGGATTTGACGGAGATTTTGCAGAAGAATCTTACAGCCTGGTTCTGACTGCATGGGAAGATCGCATGGATAGTTTTATGAAAAATTACCGGAAGAGGATTGAGACAGCCAAGGCTGTGCTGACGGACGGAGATTGTGAGGCAGTGATCCAGGGACGTGAACTGAAGGTAGTTGTGGAAAAAGATCCTTTCCGTATTTGTGTTTATGACAGAGAAGGGACTCAGATTCATGGGGATATTGTTGATCTTGCTTATCAGGAAGACAGCAATCATCGCCGTATCCATACCAGCGAGATTTCTGCCGGGGATTGTTTTTACGGATTTGGAGAAAAGAGCGGTGAATTTAATAAAGCACAGAAATTTATGGGAATGAGCCCAAAGGATGCCATGGGCTATAATCCGAAGGAGACGGATTCTCTGTATAAGCATATTCCTTTTTATATTAAGCTGAATAAGGATACAAAAAAAGCAGTAGGATATTTCTATCACAATACCTATGAGTGTGATTTTGATATGGGACGTGAAAAAAGTAATTACTGGAAAATGCACAGCCGTTACAGGACAGATGGCGGGGATATTGATTTGTTTTTAATTTCAGGTCCTTCTATTCGTCAGATTGTGGAGCGTTATACGGATTTGACAGGGAAATCGGCTATGCTGCCTCGATGTGCATTGGGATATCTGGGATCTTCCATGTATTATCCGGAGTTGGATCAGGATTGTGATGATGCAATCACGGAGTTTATTGATACAACTAAAGAAGAAGGGATTCCGGTAGACGGATTTCAGCTTTCATCCGGGTATTGTACGGTGGAGACGGATAAAGGGATTAAGCGCTGTGTGTTTACCTGGAATAAAAAGAGGTTTAAAGATCCAAAGGATTTCTTTGATCAGATGAAAAAGCGGGGAATTACGGTAACTCCTAATGTGAAGCCTGGGATTCTTCTGATTCATCCTATGTTAGAGGAAATGAAAAATAAGGGTATGTTTGTAAAGGCCAGTGACAGCGATGAACCGGGAGTGGGGACCTGGTGGGGCGGAAAGGGCGTGTTTGCAGATTTTACCAACCCGGAAACCAGGAAGAATTGGAAAGCGCTTTTGAGAGAGCATGTGCTGGAATACGGTACCAGTTCTGTGTGGAATGATAACTGTGAGTATGACAGTATGGTGGATAAGGACTGTCGTTGTGATTTTGAGGGAAAGGGCGGGACTATCGGACAGTTAAAATCTGTTATGTCTAATATTATGTGTCATATTACGGATGAAGCGGTTCATGAGACTTTTGAAAATACTCGTCCTTATATTGTCTGCCGGTCCGGACATTGTGGAATCCAGCGATATGCCCAAACCTGGGCAGGAGATAATCTTACCTGCTGGGATGCGCTGAAATATAATATTGCCACAATTTTGGGAATGAGCCTTTCAGGGGTGGCAAATCAGGGCTGTGATATAGGAGGATTTTATGGTCCGGCTCCAGAGGGAGAGCTGTTTCTTAGGTGGATACAAAATGGGATATTCCAGCCGCGGTTCTCGATTCATTCTACCAACACAGACAATACAGTGACAGAACCCTGGATGTATGGGGATTTGAAGGAAGATATCCGTCATGCTATTGAGTTTAGGTATCAGTTAAGCCCGTATTTGTATTCCTTGACAGCTCGCGCCCATGAGTCGGGACTTCCCATTATGGAGCCGATGTGCAGTGCATTCCAGAATGATCCAAAATGCTATGAGGAGGGAGTGGACTTTATGTTCGGAGATTCTCTTTTGGTGGCAAATGTGGTGGAAAAGGGCGCTAAAACCCGCAGCATTTATCTGCCGGAAGGGGATAATTTTTATGATTATTATACCAGAGAGGCTTTTGAAGGAGGGCAGACAATCCAGATTCCGGTAACATTGTCCAGTATTCCTTTGTATGTCCGCAGCGGGGCCATTATTCCTATGGCAGAAAATAAGCTGGATAATCTGACAACCCAGCAGGCAACCTCCATCATGCTGTTATGTGCGGCGGATCAGAATAATGCCTTTACGCTCTATGAGGATGACGGGGCAACAATGGATTATGAAAAAGGGGATTATTTAAAGACACATATTACGATGACTGTGGGTGAACGCACTTATCTTGACTTTAAACAGGAGGGCAGCTACAAAACATCAGTGGACTCTATGTACATTGATATGATTCACAGGGAAAAGTCTCCCTACTGGGTGACTGTGGAGGATCAGCAGATTCCTCATTTCCTGCACAGGAGGAAGTTTGAGGAGGCAGAGTGTGGCTGGTATTACAGCCAGAGGCTGAAGTCTGTACAGATTAAGTACAAAAATCCCGGAAAGGATTATCGGGTTCTGGTTTCCTTTGAGCAGTTTGATTTAATTGGAATGTGAGAAAGGGGAGAAACTCATGAAAAAAATCGCAGCAATTATGATTGCATTGAGTATGGCTGCCATGTCTGTTACCGGGTGTTCCCAGTCCGGAGCAGGCAGCAGCGCGGCTGCCACTCCGGAGAATCCTATGGTTTTGACATTGGCTCATGGACTAAGTGAGACTCATACCGTCCACATTGCCATGACAGAGTTTGCGGATCAGGTAGAGGAAAAGACAGGGGGACGAATCCAGGTAAGGATTCTTCCTAATGGCCAGTTGGGATCGGAAAATGAAAATATGGAACAGCTAATGGCAGGGGTGATTTCCATGACAAAGGTATCAGCTCCAGGACTTGCTACATATAATGAAGCTTATCATGCTTTTGGACTGCCTTATATCTTTGATGATACGGAGAATTTTTATCATGTGATGGATTCGGCGCAAATGCAGGACTTTTTTCTGTCCTCAGAAAAGGATGGGTTTGTGACACTGACGTATTATACGTCGGGAGCACGTTCTTTTTATACCAAGAATAAAGCAATCCGTACACCAGAGGATCTGAAAGGGCTGAAGATCCGGGTGCAGGATATGAAGTCTCAAACAGATATGATGCAGGCTTTAGGGGGAATCCCGGTAGCTATGTCTTATGGGGATGTGTACACTTCTCTCCAGACTGGTATTATTGACGGTACGGAAAATAATGAAACAGCGCTGACCACTGGAAAACATGGGGAGATCTGTAAGGTATATTCTACGGATCAGCATGCCATGATTCCGGATGTAATGGTGATGAGCGCCAAGATCTGGCAGAATATCAGCCCTGAGGATCAGAAAATTATTTTGGAGGCAGCCCATGCATCTACGGAGAGCCATAAGATTGCCTGGGATGCAGCGATTGATGAGGCGATTGCAGAGGCTTCGGCTCAGATGAATGTGGAATTTGTAAATGATGTGGATAAGGAAGCGTTCCGTCAGGCTACCAGCGGAATGATCGGGGAGTACTGTACACAGTATCCGGGAGTGAAGACGCTTCTTGATACCATTGATTCAGTAGAATAAGGGGGAGGTTTCTAATGAAAGATTTATTTACGGTTGTAAAAAGAGGAATGACGAAGCTTCTTGCTGCTATTGCTACTTTGCTTTTATCCATTATGACCCTTTTGGTATTGTACCAGGTATTTACCCGGTATGTCTTAAACAGCCCTGCAGCGTTTACAGAGGAATTGGTGCGTTATTTCCTGATTTGGACTGGCTTTATCGGGGCTGCTTATGCTTTTATTACTAGGGAGCATATGTGTCTGGTACTGGTACGAGACAGTTTAAGTCCTGAGAGACGAAGGATTTTAATGACTTTTATTGATGTGCTGATTTTGGTTTTTGCCGTTTTTGTTATTACAGTCGGAGGCTTTAAGCTTGCCATGAGTGCTCAAAAGGTGTTTTCTGCACTGTTGGGGATTCCAAGAAGCCTGGTATATGCTATGGCGCCTGTTTCTGGTTTATTTATTATTGTGGCGCAAATTATCAATATTTATGAGGATGTGACTGGTATTACAATCGAGGGAGGGAATGAAGAATGAGTATTGGAATGACAACTCTGGTTCTTTTTGCAGTGTTCGCAGTATTGCTGTTTATCGGATGTCCCATTTCCGTGAGTATTGTGATTGCCTCAATAGTGACAGCAATTTCTTCCTTGTCCTGGGACCAGATTACTTTTATCACTATGCAGAAAATGAACAGTGGTGTGGAGAGCTTTTCTTTGCTGGCAATTCCGTTGTTTATTCTGGCAGGAAACATCATGAACAACGGTGGAATAGCCAGACGTCTGGTTAATTTTGCAAAGCTTTTTGTGGGATGGATTCCTGGATCTCTTGCTCAGGCGAATGTGGTGGGAAATATGTTGTTTGGGGCTTTGTCTGGTTCTTCTGTGGCAGCAGCCTCTGCTATGGGCGGATGTATCTATCCGATTCAGAAGGATGAGGGATATGATCCTGCATTTGCCACGGCGGTGAACATTGCTTCTGCACCTACAGGGCTTTTGATTCCGCCTACCAGCGCTTTTATTGTGTATTCAACTGTAGCAGGCGGGGTATCTATCTCTACTTTGTTTATGGCAGGATATGTTCCGGGCATTCTTATGGGCCTTGGATCTATGATTGTAGCTTTTTTCTACGCTAAAAAGCATAAATATCCTACTACCGGTATTCCGGCGGCAGGAGAGTTTGTGAAGGTGACTCTTGAAGCCCTTCCCAGCCTGCTTTTGATCGTGATTGTCATTGGAGGTATTGTAGGAGGTATTTTTACGGCAACAGAGGGTGCGGGAATCTGTGTGCTGTACTGCCTGATTTTGTCTCTTTGCTATAAAAGCCTTACGGTAAAATCTTTTATGAAGATTTTGGTCAGCAGCGCATGTACCAGCGGTATTATTCTGTTTTTGATTTCCGCTTCTTCTGCCATGTCCTTTGTTATGGCATATTCAGGGATTCCGGCAGCAATCAGTGCAGGTATTATGTCGATTTCCACTAACAAATATGTGGTATTTCTGCTTATGAATGTGATTCTGATGGTTGTGGGTATGTTTATGGATATTACGCCGGCGATTTTGATTTTTACGCCTATTTTCCTGCCCATTGCCCAGAGCCTTGGCATGACGGATATTCAGTTTGGCGTAATGCTGATCTTTAATATGTGTCTGGGGAATATTACTCCTCCTGTGGGATCTGTGCTGTTTGTGGGATGCGGAATCAGTAAGCTTAGGATCGAAGATGTGACAAAAATGCTGCTTCCTTATTTTGCGGTTTTGTTTTTACTGCTTTTAGCAGTAACATATGTTCCGGCTCTTTCTCTGGGTATTCCGGGGCTGATGGGATTGATCTGATTGTTTAAATACTCCTGCCAGGATGATGGGATTCTGGCAGGAGTATTTGATTATAACCTGTATTTTTTTATTTTCCTTGAAAAAATAAGAGTTTTATGTATAATAGAATGAGTGATGGAAACACATGAAAATATAGGAAAACAGAGGGTTTGATATGATTAGTGCGAATAATGTCACATTAAGGGTAGGCAAGAAAGCCTTGTTTGAGGATGTGAATATTAAATTCACAGAAGGCAACTGCTATGGCTTGATTGGAGCCAATGGTGCCGGTAAATCTACATTTTTAAAAATCCTCTCCGGGCAGTTAGAGCCAACTAATGGGGATGTGGTGATTTCCCAAGGGCAGCGTCTGTCCTTCCTGCAGCAGGATCATTTTAAATATGACGAGTTTCCGGTACTGGATACAGTGATTATGGGGAATCCCCGTCTGTATCAGGTAATGAAGGAAAAAGATGCTATTTACATGAAAGAAGACTTTACAGACGAAGATGGAATCAAAGCGGCTGATTTGGAAGCTGAGTTTGCGGAGATGAACGGCTGGGAGGCAGAGTCAGATGCGGCTAATCTGCTGAATGGATTGGGTGTGGATACGGAATTTCACTATACCGTTATGAGTGAGCTGACAGGTGCTTTAAAGGTAAAGGTGTTGCTGGCTCAGGCATTGTTCGGCAATCCGGATATTTTGCTTTTGGACGAGCCGACTAACCATCTGGATTTAGATGCGATTGCATGGCTGGAGGAATTTTTGATAAATTTTGAGAATACGGTGATTGTGGTTTCTCATGACCGGTATTTTCTTAATAAGGTGTGTACTAATATTGCGGATATTGATTATGGAAAGATTCAGCTTTATGCAGGCAACTATGATTTCTGGTATGAGTCCAGCCAGCTTATGGTAAAGCAGATGAAGGAGGCAAACCGCAAGAAGGAAGAAAAGATCAAGGAGCTGCAGGAGTTTATCCAGCGTTTCTCAGCCAATGCTTCCAAATCCAAGCAGGCCACTTCCAGAAAACGAGCATTGGAAAAGATTGAGCTGGATGATATTAAACCGTCCAGCAGAAAGTATCCTTATATTGATTTTAGACCTTTCCGTGATATTGGAAATGAGGTGCTCAGTGTGGAGAACCTTTCTAAGACCATTGATGGCGTAAAGGTTTTAGACGGACTGACTTTTACTTTGGGGAGAGAGGATAAGGTAGCGCTGGTAGGACCTAATGAGCAGGCAAAAACAGTACTCTTTAAGATTCTTGCCGGTGAAATGGAGCCGGACGAAGGGTCTTATAAGTGGGGATTGACGACTACCCAGTCTTATTTTCCAAAGGATAACAGCGCGGAGTTTGATAATGACGACACAATCGTGGATTGGCTGACCCAGTACTCGGAGATCAAGGATGTCACCTATGTCCGCGGCTTCTTAGGCCGGATGCTCTTTGCCGGCGAGGACGGCGTGAAAAAAGTCCGCGTGCTCTCCGGAGGCGAAAAGGTCCGCTGTATGCTGTCCAAGCTGATGATTTCCGGAGCCAACATCCTCATCCTTGACGAGCCTACGGACCACCTGGACATGGAGTCCATCACCGCCCTCAACAACGGACTGATCAAGTTCCCGGGCGTGCTTCTGTTCTCCTCCCGCGACCACCAGATCGTCCAGACCACGGCCAACCGAATCATCGAGATTTTGCCGGGCGGAAGCATGATCGACAAGATCACCACCTACGACGAATATCTGGAAAGCGACGCTATGGCCAGAAAGCGCACCGTCTACAGCAAGGCAGCCGGGACAGAGGAGGATAATTAACCTCATATTTACTTACCCAACCGCATCTTTTTTCATTGCCCCAACCGCATTTTTCTGCTATACTAAAAAGAAAGGCTGTGTAATCACAGTAGAAAGCGAGGAGGCCCCTCATTATGGACGTTTTGAAAAAATGCAAAAAAGCTGAAATCTATACTCTGGCAGATGAAGCCATCTGTGAAGCCGAGGTATTCCGGGATATGGCCGATGAGCTATGGCTGTCCATTCCAGGCGACGTGACCCTGGAAACGTCAGAATTTTACACCATCGTCTTTTTTGATTCCGTGTCCGGCCTGATGCGCTGTCACTGCAGCGTAGGAGAAGCTCAGCCCATCTCCGACGAACGCAATTCCGTTCCCTGCAAAATCGTGGAAGTAAAGGAAACCAGACAGCGCAGGCAAGATTTAAAAATCTATTTTGAAACAAGCCTGGATCTGTTCTGCACCTACGTCCCAAGCTTTGCCGTAGGCATCCCGGAGCGTTTCAGAGCCACAACCCGCGATATCAGCGCCGGCGGAATCTATTTCATGTGCGAACACCGCCTGCCCGAAGGCACCGTAGTCCAATTCCAGCTCCACGGCGCATCCAAGCCCCTGCTGCTGGCCGCAAAAGTCCTCCGCTTCGAACCGGTAGACGAGATAGACGGCAAACCCCAATTCGGCCACGGCTGCCAATTCATCGAAATGCGCCCCCAAACCGAGGCCGTCCTAAGAAACTACATCTTCCGCCAGGAACGCAACAGCCGAAGATAACCAAAAACCAAAACCAATCAAATACATACAACCCAAAAAGGATGCAGCCCAAGAACCCAAAATTCTCAAAACTGCATCCTTTAATTATTTAATTAATCTAATTAGTCGCATCTTCAAATCTAACGCAGCTCCCGCCCCCAAAGTCTGAGGACTCTTTCTGCGGCTGTCCCGTCCGCCTACCTCATAAACTTCCGCAACTGCCTAGCCACCTCCTTAATATCAATAGGCTTAGCAATATGCGCATTCATCCCGCAATCCAAACACCTCTGAATATCCTCCGAAAAAGCATCCGCCGTCATAGCAATAATCGGAATATCCGCATCCTCTCTCTCAAGAGCGCGAAGCGCCTTCGCCGCCTCATACCCCGTCATCACCGGCATCCGAATATCCATCAGCACCGCATCATAATACCCTGGCTCCGACTTTTCAAACATCTCCACACAGATCTGCCCGTTCTCCGCCCAGTCAAGTTCCATGCCAAGATCCGAAAGCAGCGCCTCCGCAATCTCCCAGTTCAGATCATTATCCTCTGCCACAAGAACTTTCCGCCCGGTAAAGTCCTCCTTCGCTTCCCTGAGATCTCCTCCCTCCTCGGGCATATCCGCCGCTTTTTCCGTATCTTCCATATACTGCTTCAAGCCATAATAAAGGGTAGACCGAAACAGCGGCTTCGAAATAAATCCGCTGATCCCGGCGTCCCGGGCCTTATCCTCAATATCGCTCCAGTCATAGGCGGAAATCAGCAGAATCGGAATATCCTCCCCCAGATTCCTCCGGATCTCCTTCGCCGTGTCAATCCCGTCCATACCCGGCAGCTTCCAATCCAGAAGAATGATCTGGTAATCATCTCCGCGCTTATAATGCTCGTCAACCAGACTCACCGCCGTCTCTCCGTCAAAGGTCCAGTCCGCCTGCACGCCAATGTCCTTCAAAGCATCCACCGTACTTTCACAGAGCTGCTTATCATCATCCACCACAAGTATCTTCCAGCTGGGAAGCACCATATCCACTTCCTCCACCAGAGCTTTCTCCAGATCCAGCGTCACAAAGAAGGTACTTCCCTTGCCCTTCTCGCTCTCCACCCGGATCGTGCCGTTCATGGTATCCACAATATATTTGGTAATGGCCATTCCCAGGCCGCTTCCCTCCGTCCGGTGCACCCGGGCGCTGTCTTCCCTGGAAAATGACTCAAAGATCTGCTCCCGAAATTCCGGAGACATACCGATTCCCGTATCCTTTACTTCCAGGTGAATCCGCACATGGGTATCCCGCTCCGGCAACAGCTCCTGATACATGGAAACGTGAATCGTCCCTTCCTCCGGCGTAAACTTCACCGCATTGGACAGAAGATTCAGCAAAATCTGATTGAGACGCACTCCGTCACAGTAGACATTCTCTATCTCAATGTCATGGATAAACACATCAAACTGCTGCCGCTTTGCCCGAACCTGAGGCTGCACAATACATACGATACTGTCCATAACCTCCCTTAAGGACACAAGCTCCGTATTAAGCGTCATCTTGCCGCTCTCAATCTTGGACATATCCAAAACATCATTCACAAGTCCCAGAAGGTGCCGGCTGGACAGGCTGATCTTCCGCAGGCAGTTCTGCACCTGAGGCTTATTGTCTATATTGGCCGTGGCAATAGCTGTCATTCCCACAATTGCATTCATCGGCGTTCGGATATCATGGCTCATACTGGACAGAAATTCACTCTTGGCCCGATTCGCATGCTCCGCCTCCCGGTGGGCCTGCTCAAGCTCCCGAATCCTCTGATGATTTTCCCGCAGATATTCCGCAAAAATCAAAAGAAGAACCAATACCAGAATACTGCATCCTCCCAATGCACGTATCATCCACTTGCCGCTCATGTCATTCACTGCCTGATCCAGCGCTCCATAGGGCAGCTCAGTTACAAGATACCACTCCGTATAGGGCATGCTGCTGCAATAAAGGTGGCGGCGCTCCTCCCCCATAACAAGAACCGTGGAATAGTCCTTCTTCTCCTTCATGGCCTCCTGCAGCTCCCGGATAAACTTCTGCGTATACTGCTCCTCCCCGGACAGGGAATGACTCACGCGATCAAAATAATTCTCCCGGTAAGCATCGCCGCTTCGAATCACAAAGCTTCCGTCATTGCGGATAATGTGGGAATCCACCAAAGAGTTCCCCTCATCCAGTCCCAGGATATCCCGGATATAATCAATGGAAACACCCGCCACCAGTCCCAGACTTTTGCTGCCGTCCTCCATCGAGTATTCCGCGGAAATACCAAGGAGCAGAATCCGTTCTCCTGCCTCATTGCTTCCCACCGCCGCCTTCCGCTCTCCGCTTTTCATAGATTCAAAGAAAGGTTCCGGGTCCGCAATCGTAACCGGCCCTCCGTAAACCATATCAAAGACGCCATCCTTCGAGTAAAAACCCAGATACTCCAGACCGTTGCTCTTGGCGCTCTCCTTTAAGGCATCACGAAGACCGGCCTGATCATTGTCCGTTTCCGGAGGAACTTCCTTTGTCACCTTGAGCACATGGGAAAGCTGATACTCAATGGTTGTCTTAAAGTGCTGGCCAATGCGCTCATTCAGCCCCTGCATATAAATGGTCCCCACCTCATTGATGGTTTCCGCGCTGCTTCCCCCAATATAGATCGTCAGATAGGAAAACACGCACACACACAGAATACACACTCCAATGAGTCCGCCTAACAATAATCGGGTTGTTTTGCTCTTAATGTTCGATTTCTGCAAAATGAATACCTCCGTCCGGCCGCATCCGCGTCACCCGGTCTTATCCTGCCTACGACTGCCGCTTCAAAATGAAACCGCGTCAGTTCTCTCCCTCGTCAATGGGCGAAATGACAGAAAGCATCTTATCCATAGAATCATCATAAAAACGATAATGTCCGCGTCCGGCGCGCTTTACCGTATAAAGAGCCTGATCCGCGCAGTGGAACAAAGTCTCGTAATCCGTCCCCACCAGATCCGCCCTGGCCACACCCATACTTACGGAAATGTCAAACTCCTCAAACCGTCCCGTCAGAGCATGGAAAATACGTTCAATAATCGGCTCCAAGTCCTCCGTATACTCCAGGAACACCAAAAACTCATCCCCGCCCACGCGGGCCGCAATATCCGCGCCGCGGATACTCTGGCGAAGCTTCTCCGCCGTATGCTGCAGTACCTGGTCACCGAAAATATGTCCGTAAGTGTCGTTAGCCATCTTAAAGTGATCCAGATCAAAAATCGCCAGTGCATAAGCGCCGTCCGGCTTCTGGGCCATACGTCCTACAATCTGCTCCTTAGCGCTTGCGTGGTTCAAAAGCCCCGTCATCCGATCATGGGTGGCCAATTGTTCCAGAACATCCAGCTTCAGCCTGGTATCATGAATATCAATCACCTTACCGATAGCTCCCTGATATTCATGAGGCTCCTCCAAAGTCCACATAGCATGAGCCACAATCCGGGACCACCGGTGTTCGCCCTGAAAATCAATCTTACAGTCATGAGTCACCACCGGATTCTCCCGGGTGGTGCCCCGGAGCTTCGCCGACAATGCCTCCCAGTTCTCAACCCCCAGAATATTCTTCACGCTGTCGCTCTTTCTGGGTTCCGCAATAATCTCATTGGCCGAAAGCTTCTTGGCGCTCCAAGGCGTCAAAGTCAGAATACTGGGAGATGCATTGTACTCAAACTGAATCTCCTTGGACATCGTGGCAAAGAAGCTGTACTTCTCCCGTTCCTTCTCAAGAAGCTGCAAGGTACGCTCCGAAGCCGTCAGCTCCGCATGGTGCAGCATCTCCTGCGCCACATTGTGAAGGCTTCTTCTGTTATTCTCATCCAAAATCTCCTCCTGAGAAAGCTCCAGGGGAAGCTGATCCGCAATATCCGTCAGACACTCCATAAGCAGGGGATTGAAAGAACCACATTTTCCGTCCAGAATCATCTGAACCGCTACCTCATGGGAAAACGCCTTCTTATAGCACCGCTCACTGGTAAGCGCGTCGTACACATCCGCAAGGGCCACAATCTGGGCGGAAATCGGAATCTCGTCCCCCTTAAGCCCGTCAGGATATCCCCGTCCGTCATACCGCTCATGGTGCCAGCGGCAGATCTCAAAGGCGCACTTCACCAAAGGCTCATCCTGGTAAAGAGGCAGATCCCGCAAAAGATCCCCGCCAATGGCCGAGTGGGTCTTCATAATCTCAAATTCTTCATCCGTAAATCTTCCCGGCTTATTGAGAATCTTTTCATCTATGGCAATCTTGCCGATATCATGAAGGGCGGAGGCCATGCTGATGGTGGAAATATCCGCCTGGGACACCCCGTACCGATCTGTCTTTTCAATCAAATGCTCAAGAAGAAGCTCCGTAAGGGTATGCACATGGCGCACATGCCAGCCGCTTTCTCCGTTCCGGAACTCTACAATATGACTTAAGATGTCAATCATCATATTGCTTCTCTTCTCATTTTCATAAATCTGATCCGCAACCATGCCCATCAGCTTCTTCTGCTTGGCATACAGAAGAATCGTGTTCACCGCTCTTCTGCGGACCACCATCTCGTTAAAGGGACGGACGATAAAGTCCGTAGCTCCCATCTCATAGGCCCGGTCAATGTAAGCAGGACTGTTCTCCGCAGAGATCATAATCACAGGAAGATCCTCAATCCAGTTGTGCTCATTCATCACCATAAGCACCCCGAAGCCATCCATCTCGGGCATTACAATATCAAGAAGCACCAGAGACAGATCCACGCCGTACTTCTCGATGGCCGCCACCGCCTGAACGCCGTTCTCCGCCTCCATAATCTCGTACTCGTCCTCCAGCATATCCGCCAGAATTGATCGGTTCATCTCCGAATCATCCGCTATTAAAATCTTCTGCTTCCGTTTCGCTTCCACCATACTCTTACCTTTCTGATACACATTAAAAAAATTCTTCCATATCTATTTCGCCCCGAAAAAGGCGCTCCCAACCGGATAGAAAAAGTTCTGCGGTGAAATCACCGGCACTCTCCGATAATTAAAACCGCAGAACACAATTTCATATTATCACACAATAACCAAAACAGCAAGAACCGGCTGCAATGTTACTGCTCAGCCTCGCCGTCCTCCTCGGCGGTTAAGCTCTCCCAGATGCTGTTGACCTCCTCCACACAGTCAATGTAAGCCTGTGCCAGAATATTCGTCTCAAGCTCCAGTTCACCTGCCAGAGACTTCGTGCTCTTCCAGTCCGCACGCTCGTAGGAAAGCACCAGATCAAAGAGCTGTCCGGCCTTGCCCTCATGCTTGATCATACCGTCCTTCACCACATCGGAAATGGGAATCTCCTGGAGAATCTCTTCCAGGGTGGCATCCACAATATACTCAAGAGCCGAGAACATCCCCATCATATAAGCCTCCGACCGGTTAATGGGGAAGGGCCGCAGATAGTTTACCAGACGCGACGCATAGTTGGCGCGCAGGAAGGAAAGCTTCAGAACCTCCGCAGCTCCCGGCGTCATATCCTGGGTGCTCTCAAAGCTTAACAGATATACCCATTGCTTGAGCTGATTCAGTCCCACCGTCACCAGAGCCTGGTGAATAGAGGCCGTCCGCCGCCTGGTCGCAAAGTAAGCGGAGTTGGCAAGCTTCAAAAGAGAATAGGTCAGAGCCGCGTCACGGCTTACAATACTCTCCAGTTCATCCAGATTCGGCTCCTCCTTGGTCACTTCAATGATGAGCTGGTAGAGATTTCCCTGCAGATACTCCACCTTATTCATCTTCGTCACCATGCCCTCGGCCACATACTGACCCTCCACAAAGTCCACATCCAGGGACAGGGCCGTATCGTAGTCCTCCTTGGAGTCCACATTGTAGGCGATGCAGCTCTTGCCGAAGCCGTGAGCCATCTGAATCATATTGGCCAGAGAATCCTTTGCCCGCCGATCCTCATAGCCTGTCATATCCAGACGGATAAAGTCCATATGCTCAAGCATACTGAAATACTTGGGCGTAAACTGGAAATTGTTGATGGCAAAGCGATAGCCCTCCTTGCGGTGCTTCTCAATCATCACCGCCGCCAGGGGATGGATGATCAGATTTTCCTCAATCTGAATCACAATCTTATCCTTGTCAAACATCTTGGCCGTATTACGAAAGAGAAGGGACGGCGTAAAGGTAATAAAGATTTGATTATCTTTAAATATTTTTCCCGTATTGTCCATCAAAAAGGTAGCAATCGTATTGGCCGCATTGACCTCGGAGTTGTTGTAAAGACTGTCGTCATCCTCCTGAAATAAAAGCTCGTAGCCTGCAATTTCGTCGGCCTTTACATTTTTAATGGCTTTTCTAACCACACACTTATCCATGTGTCTGCGTCCTTTCCAGTAATCTGTCAATCACTTCCACCAGATGCTTGATCTCCGGCTTGGAAAGCTGCTCGTCAGCTCCGAGCTGCTTGCCCTTTAAGTGCATCTCCTCGTTGATCAGAGAGGAGAAAATAATCAGCGGAAGCTTCTTAAGCTTTTCGTCGGACTTCACCAGCTTGGTCAGGCGGTGTCCGTCCATCTCCGGCATCTCAATATCCGTGATAATCAGGCTTGCTTCCGACTCCATATGCTCCTGATCCCGGATGGCATGAAGGAACTCCCAAGCCTCCTTGCCGTTGTTAAAGCGCTTCACATTGGAAAATCCCGCTTTCTTTAAGGACTCGCAGATCATGCTGGCCAGAAGCACGGAATCCTCCGCCAGAACAATGGGCACATCACAGCGTCTGCGCTCTCCCAAAAGATCGATATCCGACATCTGGATACCCGTCTCCGGCGCAATCTCCGTCACAATCTTCTCAAAGTCCAGAATCGTCACCAGCTCGCCGCCGCACTGGGCAATGCCGGTGGAAACGCCCTCCTTGCCGTTGCTGATGGTATCGTCGGGCTTCTGGATATCCTCCCAGGAAATCCGGCTGATGCCCACGACCGTATGTACCCGGAAGGCAATGTTCAGCTTATTAAAATTCGTGATAATAAACAAATCCTTCGGATGCTTCTCGCACTCATGTCCCATCAGGTATTTGGGAAGATCCACCACCGTAAGCAGAATCTCACGGGGCTTGAAAATTCCTTCCACCGCCTCATGGGCATGGGGCACGGGCTTTACCTTATCCGACATCATGATTTCCTTTACCTTTGCCACATTGATGCCGTACAGCTCATCATTGATGGTAAACTGCATAACCTCAATCTCATTTGTACCCGATTCCAATAAAATTTCCGTTTCTGCCATGTCGCAGCTCCTCCTTCATATCCTCTTATTCACGCTTATCGGACTGCCGTGGTCCCATAAGATGTTTTCTTTTCCCTTCTACATACGCAGCTCCGGCCGTCCGAAGGTCTTCACCAGTACCATGCCGCTTGCAAGATCAATGGACATGGTTCTTGCATAATTGGCGCCTGTGTCCTCTTTCACAATGCGGATTCCCTCCTGCATCAGCACCCGCTTTACCATCTGGGCGTTCCGCTCGCCGATATTCCCCATTGCGGAGCTTTTACCCTTCATGTCGAACATCTTGGCGCCTCCCGCGATCTTGGCCGTCATCCGGTGCTTCACGGCCCCGTATGCGTAGAGCTTCCGCAGAGTCTCCCGGACCCCCGTGTCCGCATACTTAAAAATATTTGCGTCCGAATTGACACGCTCCGGGAGCATAATATGTACCAGCGCTCCCAGCTTGATCATCGGATCGTACAAAGCAATTCCAATACAGGAGCCAAGAGCATACGTAATGATGGTTCCCTCCTGGCGTCCAAGCTTCATATCACCAATTCCTACCACTAACTGCTTTTCCATTATACATTCGCAACTCCCAACTTTTTCAAAAGGAAATTTAATGATTTAATGTCCGGAAGCAGAAGCAAATCTCCTTCCAACTGGGTATCTCCAATCAGGAACTCGCCCTGAATCATCATCAATTTGTCGGAAATCTCTCCAAACATAGCCATAGGCACACTCAGGATGCCCCCCAGCATATTTACCGAAATCGAAGGTACGGACAAGGGTACCTCCAGGCCGGCCAGCTTTGTAATCGCGCTGATATAGGAGGAAATAATAATGTTTCCCGTCTCTTCCAGTGCAGAAGCCGACAGCTCGTCAATCTGGCTGAAATCCTCAATGTACTTTCCCACCAGGCGGGCCAGAATCGCATTGATAAAATCAAGCTTCAGCATGTAAAGCATAATTCCCTGGATATCGCCGCCCATCTCAACCAGAATGGCCGCCACCATATCTTCCGGGTGCCCCATGCTTGCAATGGCGTCGTCATAGCCCTGGATGGATACCTTGGGAAGCTTCATCTTTACCTTAACCCCCAAAACTTCCGAGAGGGCCGTAGCCGCATTGCCCACGCCGATGCTTCCGATCTCCCGGAACACATCCAGAGCCACGGCATTCATGTCTTCAAATCGTTCAATTGCCATAATACGCCTGCCTTTCTTATACCTTCGAAAAACTCCTCTGAGCCTTTCGCTCTCTTGCTGCCCTTCACTTTGTGATCAGCAGCCCCTTCTTACCTGCCGGATACTATCCGCCCCGGCTTATCCCCGCAGGGAATTGACCGTCTGCACCACCTCGTCGGAGGTCTGAACCATCTTAAGGGCGTAGGAGTAAGCTCTCTGGCTCTCAATCATCCGCACCAGCTCCGTGGAAAGATCCGTACCGGGCGATTCCAGCGCCCCCTGTAAAGGCTCCTCCTCCTGAAGAATGGGATCGCCGTTCTTCTCTACGGGCGCGTACTCATTGTCCCCCACATTCAGCATACCGTTCTTGATTGCAAAGTCAAAGATGCCGGGCAATGCCTCAAGCTCCCGCCCCGTAAGGTCGTCGCCTACCAGACGGATGGGGTTCTGATTCCGGTCAAGAACCAGATTCTCCGCGTCATTGATAAGATAGAACTCATCCCCTCTCTGAGAGAGGCTGAACCGTCCGTTCCGGGTGTATGTGATCTCGTTGGTCACGGGATTGCGCATCATGAAGAAGCCGTTCTGCACAATGGCAAAATCATAATCACGCTCCGTGATATCGTAGCCCGAGGGCGCGAAATTCGTATCTGCCTTCTCAAGAACAATACCTGTTCCGGCCTGGATCTTTGTCTCATCCCCCTCCCAGTTATTCAGGTTGTAATACATCAGATCCTGAAAATAACCGGTCTTGGGCTTGTAGCCGTAGTTATTGATATTGGCCAGGTTGTTGGAAATAACATCCATACGGGACTGCTGCCCGATAGCTCCCTGCGCCGCCGCGTAAAACGAAGAATACATAATTTATGCCTCCTATTCCAGTCTGATTCCAGTTCCGTAAGATTCCCCACGGTGCACCCGTATGAAATCAATTCCCAGTCACTTAATGATGTGCCTGTAAATTGATTTGTGCACCATGTGGAATCTTACTGATTCCAGTTCTAACTCTATGACATACTTCCCAGTGTCACGGTCCTGCCGTCAAGCTGATCGTACATCTTAATCAGCTGCGCCGCCGCCTGTAAGGATCTCTGGGCGCTCATCATGGAGGTCATTTCCTCCACCATAGAAACATTGGACCGCTCCAGCATCCCCTGTACAATCTGACCGTCGGCTGCCTGGGCCGTCGCCCCCTCCTGGAGAACAAAGGTACCGTTGTCTCCCTTCACCAAAGCCTCATCGTAATCCTCAAAATCATCCAGACGGATGGTGCCGTACACCGTACCCGTCACCTCGCTTCGAACCGTTCCGTCAATGTCAATCACCAGATCATCCGTATCCACCTGAATCGGCGCATTGTTGGTGCCTAAGACACGGCCAATATTGGGAACCGCAATGTATCCCTCATCATCGGTGATAAAAGAGCCGCTGCGTGTATACACAATGTCGTCGGCTCCCGTTCCCTTCTGCACCGCAAAAAATCCGTTTCCGTTGATGGCCACGTCAAGAGGCATCTCCGTCGGGTCCATGCCGCCCTGTTCATAGCTGGTCACCCGGTCATTGGTGGCCTGAATCATGGCAGTCGTACCGATAGGCGTCCGCTTATTGGGGGTGATGTTGCCGCTCCGGTAGAGAACCTCCTCCCGGAAGGTACTGGCGATATACTTATCGCTCTTGTAACCGTTAGTAGCCGCATTCGCCATATTGTTGCTGATTACATTCAGGTTCCGGTTTTCGGAAATCATGGCGGAACCTAAGGTATAAAAGCCCTGAAACATCTATCTGTTCTCCTCTCCGTATTCCTTATTGAGATAGGTCTTTAACTTCTTAACCGCATTGGCATGTATCTGAGAAACCCGCGGCTCGCTGATGGACATAACCTCCGCAATCTGCTTCATGTTCAGCTCTTCCACATAATACAGGGAAATAACAAGCTGTTCATTCTCCTTGAGGCTTCGGATGCCCTCCGCCAGAATCTCCCCTGCCTCCTTCTTAAGACAATTAAGCTCCGGCTGTTCATTCTCATTTTTGGAAGGCAGGTACACCGTCTTCTTGCTCTCGCCGCCGTCGTCCAGAACCAGGTCTAAAGAAAGCACATTGAAAAGCGTTGTTTTCCTCTGGGCCTCCTGATATTTCTCCAGGCTCATATTCATATGGCCGGCGACCTCCTCCGGTGTGGGATACCTTCCCAACTCATTATACAGCTTTGTGGTCACTTCATCAATATCTCTTGCGTTTTTTCTTACACTTCTTGGTATCCAGTCCTGCTTTCTGGCCATATCAATGACCATTCCCTTGATGCGCTTGGAGATATAGGTCTCAAATTTTACATTTTTTTCCGGATCAAATTTATCCAGAGCGCTCATGATCACAAGAACACCCTCATTGACAATGTCCTCTATCTGGGCAAAGCTCACATACACGTCCCGCATCTGGATGGCGATGCTCCGCACAATATACACGTAGCGCATCACCAGCTCCTGCTTCATGGACAGCTCGCCGGTTTTCTGATATTCTGTTAAAAGCTCTTCGTTGGTCAAACCGCCGAAATCCTTTGAGGCTTCCACTCCTGCACACTCCATTCCCGGCTTTCTAAATTATGCACCGATATTTCCTACTGCCTGTATCTGAATATTGTTGCTGATCTCATTGAAGGACAGCACATATACGCTTGGATAAAACTGCTCTATCAGGTGATAGAAATGCTGCCGCACCACCTGGCTTGTGAGAACAATGGGGTCCTGGGAAAGCTCCTGGAACTTTCGTATCTCGTCCCCGAGCTGCTGAATAATGTTCTGCATCATATCGGGGCTTAACGCCAGGTACATACCCTGCTCGCCCTTGGTCAGACTGGTGATAATGCTCTTCTCCAGGTCGGCGCTCAAGGTAATCACACGCATCACGCCGCCGTCGCAGAACTTTCGGGTGATGGTTCTCTTCAATGCCGTGCGGATATTCTCGGTGATGGTATCCATATCCTTCACCGTAATAGCGGAATCCGCAATGGTTTCCATAATGGTTTCCATATCCTTGATGGGTATCCCCTCTCTTAGCAGGTTCACCAGAATCTTCTGGAATACGCCGTAAGAAATCACATTGGGGAACAATTCCTCCACAAGCTGAGGCGCGTTCATCTTCACATTGTCCACAAGCTGCACCACCTCCTGGCGGCTTAACAGCTCGTGGGCGTGCTTGCGCACCGTCTCCGAAAGGTGCGTCAGCATAACGGACAGGGGATCGATAACCGTATAGCCGTAGATCTCCGCCATTTCCTTTTTATCAATGCTGATCCATTTGCCGGGTATTCCGTAGGCCGGCTCAATGGTGTCAATACCGTCAATCTCCTTCGCAGGATTCACAGGCTCCAAGGCCAGGTAGTAATCTACCAGAATTTCGCCTCTTGCCACTTCCTCGCCCTTAATCTTCACCACATACTGATTGGTATTCAGGCTTGAGCTGTCTCGCAGGCGGATAGAGGGAATTACAAGGCCCATTTCCTGGGCGTACTGCCGGCGGAAGATCACGATACGGTTGATCATCTTGCCGCCGCTTGACTCATCCACAAGAGGAATCAGGCTGTAGCCGAACTCCATCTCAATGGCTTCCACTCCGATCAGGGAGTAAACATTGTTGATATCCTTGAAGTACTCCTCCTCGCTGACCGGCTGGCCCTCCCCGGGAAGAAGCTGCTCCGCCTCCGCCTCGGCTGCCAGAGTTCCAAGCTCATCCATCCGCCGGCTAAGCTGCCAGCCGCCGGCTAAAAGCCCGCCGCCAAGGACAATCATCTGTAATTTCGGCATCCCCGGCACCATAGCCAGCACCAGCATGGCAATGCCGCCCGCCATAATGGAGAAGGGCTGCGCCATAAACTGCTTGGATACGTCGTCGTTTAAGCTTCCCTCGGATACGGATCGGGTAACAATCATACCTGTAGCCGTGGAGATCAAAAGGGCCGGAATCTGGGATACGAGACCGTCGCCCACCGTAGCGATGGAGTAGACGGACAATACCTCGCCGAAGCTCATGCCCCCCTGGACAAGACCAATCAGAATACCTCCCACAAAGTTGACCAGAGTCATAATGAGGGACATGATGGAATCGCCCTTTACAATCTTCGTGGCACCGTCCATAGCGCCGTAGAAGTCGGCTTCCTTCTGAATCTTGTTCCGGCGCATCTTGGCTTCCTGCTCAGTAATCAGGCCGGAGCTTAAGTCCGCGTCAATGGCCATCTGCTTACCGGGCATAGCGTCCAATGTGAATCGGGCCGCAACCTCAGCCACACGCTCGGCGCCCTTGGTGATAACGATAAACTGCACCAAAACGATGATTATGTAGATGATAAATCCAATCACTACATTTCCCTGGAGCACAAAGTCTCCAAAGGACTTGATCACCTGTCCCGACTGTCCCTGATTGCTTAAAATGTTTCTCGTGGAAGAAACATTGAGGGCCAGACGAAACAGCGTCGTAACCAACAGAAGGGACGGGAAGATGGAAAATTCCAGCGCCTCCTTGATATTCATGCTGATCAGCAGAATAATGATGGCCAGGGATATATTCAATATTATCATTACGTCCATCAAAAACGGACTTAACGGAACAATCAAAAGCAGTACGATGGCTACAACCGCCAGCGAAACCGCACTATAGAGAAATTTTTTCATATTCTATCCTACACCAGTTTCTTGTTCTTCAGTTTGTATACCTGAACCAAAATCTCAGCTACCACTCCGTAGTACTCTCCCGGTATCTCGGAATTTAGAGGCGTGCTCGCATAGATTCCTCTTGCCAGCGGCTTATTTTCAATCACAGCCACATCATGCTCCTCTCCTACCTTCACAATCCTAAGAGCCAGTTCATCCTGTCCCTTGGCAATGAGGTGGGGCGCGTTGTCCTTATTAGGATCATACTTTAAGGCCACCGCATAGTGGGTCGGGTTTCGGATAATCACATCCGCCTCGGGAACCGCCTGCATCATGCGGGAGCGTGCCCTCTGACGCTGCATATCGCGAATCTTACCCTTAATCTCAGGATTTCCCTCTAACTGCTTATACTCCTCTTTCACCTCGTCCTTAGACATTTTAAGCTTTTTCTCGTAGGACCACCACTGGTAAAAATAGTCAAGAGCCGCAACGATTGCAAAATACATGCAGACCTGGAGCACCATCGTAACAATTTTTTTCAATACATAGATGGTGGAAAGGCTGATATCCATGTACATGGTGTTGATCAGCCGGAACAATTCTCCTTTCAGCATATTGTAAAGAATCACACCTAAAAGGATAATCTTTACAATTCCCTTTAAAAGCTCCACCAAGCTTTTCATGGAAAACATATTCTTAATGCCGTTTAAAGGGTTCAAATTGCTGAACTTCGGCTTAAATGCCTTGGAGGAAAAGAGAAACCGCGTCTGAATGCCCGAGGTAAGAATTGCCAGGGCACAGGCAATCAGAAGAATCGGAAAGGCGCCTTTTAACACCACCATTCCGGCCTCAAAGCCCAGCTTCGGCACATCTCCCTGTCCCAGCTCGGGAATCGTACCGGCATAACTGATAAACTGCACCAGGCAGTCCCTGAGCGTCCGGTAAATCATGGGAAATAAAAGCTGCAGACAGCAAAAGCTTCCAAGGAGGGAAAACACGGTAATGATGTCCTTACTTTGGAATACATTACCTTCTTTTCGTTGGTCCCGCCGCTTTTTCGGTGTGGCTTTTTCTGTCTTTTCACCTGCCACGGATCAATCACATCCTTCTTGTCACAGCATATCCGGCCTTTTGCCGAATGAGACGTAAGCGCTGTCCTCCCTCTGTCAGAGGTACGTTAAAATCTCCTGCATGGTCATCAGCATTTGATGCATCAAATCCTCAAGCCAGGACTTCATGGGCGAAACCAGAAGCAGGAGCACCAGAAAGCCTACCGCAATCTTTATCTGAATATTGATAACAAACACATTTACCTGGGGGGCTACCTTCATCATAATGCCCACCGCCACCTCCACCAGAAACTCAATGGCAATGATGGGAAAGGCAAAACGAACCGCCAGCACTACGCAGCTCCGAAACAGATCCAGAACCGCCAGGGCCAGCCCCTGGGTAAAGGCTACCTCCCCGTAGGGAACAAGCTCACCGGACCGAAGAAGCATCCGGATCAGCACCAGATGGCCGTCCACCGCAAAAAAAAGCAGGGTATAGAAAATCTGGTACAGGTTGCCGCTCATAGCTATCTGAGCATTTGTCTGGGGATCGTACACCATAGACATGGACAATCCCATATGAAAATCAATGATACTTCCTGCATGGGTGATGACGAAAAAAAACAGTTCCATCACATACCCCAGCACATATCCCACCAAAAACTCCTTTAAGAGAAAAAAGCCATAGAGAAAAGAAGAAGCAAACTCATAGGTAAGCTCCGGCTCCTCCATAGTGGAATAAACCAGAAAGGTAAAGACCAGAACCACGCCTGCCTTCGCATTGTTTGGTATATTTCTTCTGCCGAAGATGGGGTTCAAAAAGATAAGACCCGACATCCGCATGGCAATCATGGAAAACAGTACAATATCCATAAGCCTATCCTACCTGTATCAGACGGAACAGCCGAATGGTAAAATCCTGCAGCGTGGCAAGCATACTGCTTCCTGTAAACACCAGTACCAGTCCAATCACCAGAAGCTTCGGCACAAAGGTCAGCGTCTGTTCATGAATCTGGGTAGCCGCCTGAATGATAGCTATCAGGATTCCAATCAGCATACTTAAGAGCAGAGGCGGACCGGCAAGTTGAATTACCATTAAAAAAAACTCATACATCAAATCGGACATTCCACTGTTCGTTACCATAGTCTGCCTTTCTTCGCCTCCTTACTTAAAGCCGGTTACAATACTGGAGAACAGCAACTGCCAGCCGTCCACCGTCACAAACAGCAAAAGCTTAAACGGCAGGGAAATCATCGCCGGCGGAAGCATCATCATACCCATAGACATCAGGGTACTGGAAACAATAATATCTATCAGAAGAAACGGGATATACAGCAGAAAGCCTGCGGTAAAGGCCCGTTTTAATTCCGTTGTCATAAAGGAGGGAATCACAACGGTGAGAGGCAGATCCACGGCGTTCTCCACGGCCTCCTCATTGGCCATATCCATGAACAGATTCAGGGTTTCCTCCTCCGTATTGCGAAGCATAAACTCCTTTAAGGGCGTCTGGGCCAGGGTCCAAGCCTCCCTCTGGGTTATCTCCTCCCGGACATAGGGCTGATAAGCCGTCTCGTTAATCTCGTCAATCACGGGAGTCATAATGTATAAGGTCAAAAACAGCGCAATCCCCACCAATACCATATTCGGGGGACTTTGCTGGATTCCCATCGCATTCCTTAAAAAAGAAAGCATAATAATCGTCCGCAGAAAGGACGTACACATAATGAGCAGAGAGGGAAGCAGGGAAATCAGCGTGAGCATCAACAAAAGCTCCAGAGTAGGGACCTGTTCGCCGTTGATATTCACAAGCGCGTCATTTGCAAATGTCTCATTTTCCATAGCTATCTCATTACTCCTCGTCCTTCTTCCGCCCGATTCTGGACAGAAGCCGGCCAAAATCCACCGTCTGTTCTCCGCCCTCTCCCCCGATGGGGATGAGATCCTCCTCGGAAAGCTCCAGAAGCATCTCGATCCGATCCGGGCCGACGCCCAGAAGCAGATACCGTTCGCCTGCCTGAACTACCGCCAGGGTACGGTTCTGTCCCACAATCATCTGATCCAGCATACGCATATACCGGGAGCTGCTGGCGCGCACCAGCCCCTTCCCCATATACTTGCTGCACACATAACTGAGGAAAATAATCACCGCCGCCATCAGAAAGGTTACAAATCCGGTAAAAAATCCTGGCATAACTGTTCTGTCCTTCCTTACTCAAGGCTTAAAATATTGGGTTTCATGATCTCCGTAATACGGATACCGAAATTATCCTCCACTACCACCACATCACCCTTGGCAATGCAGCGGCCGTTTACAAACAGATCTACCTGTTCTCCCGCAAGCTTATCCAGCACGATAAGAGAACCTTTTGTAAATTCCAAAATGTCCTTAACCCTCTTCTGGGTTCTTCCAATCTCCACGGAAATGTCAAGGGGCACGCCCATGATCAGCTCCATGTTCTCTTCCTGCTCATCATCCAGCACCGTTTCCTGATGCAGATTCTTCTGTACCGTAGGCTGAACGTTGATGGTCTTGGGCGCAGGCGGCTCCTTCTTCTGGGGCTGCTGCTGCATGGTCATCATCTGCTGCATCATCTGCTGCATCATCTGCATCTGCATCTGCATCATCTGAGCAACCTCCGGGCTTGCCGCCGCCTGAACAGGCGCCGCTG
>OFGX01000617.1_pt1 | contig 25932 bp, 18 predicted proteins | sample 1521831 | NCBI WGS metagenome assembly OFGX01 (sample SAMEA3504080, study PRJEB24116) | mouse gut metagenome | biome: mouse gut; feature: mouse-associated habitat; material: faeces | place: Denmark | collected 2011 | reverse complement strand
CCACCAGGAACAGGTTGTCCCGGCCCCCTGCCAGCCTGCGGATAATCGCATGCTGGATCCTGGAGGTGTCCTGGGCCTCGTCCACGCAGATATAGGGATATCTTTTCCGGAAATACGCCAGCGTCTCCGGGCTCCTCGCCAGGATGTTGCCGGCGTAGAGCATCTGGTCGTCATAGTCCATCAGGCCCCGGGCCCGCAGCTCCTCCCGGTAGAGCCTGTATATCTCCGCTATGCGCCAGTCGCTCTCCTGCTCCAGCTTTTTGATTTCCGTCTCGTCCAGCATGCTGTTCTTGATGTAGGTAATCAATGTCCGGATTCCCTTCAAATCCCCCTCCGTGGCATAGCCGCCCTCCACCCTCTGATAGATGGCGGAAAGCATTCCGGCGATGCGCTTTTCGTCCGTCACAAGGGAGAAGGGACTCTTTCCTACGGATTGACTGTAATAGTCGATAATCTTGGCGCAGACGCCGTTGATGGTGCGGAACTCCATGCGCCTGCCAATCTCCTCCCCGAAGCGCTCCGCGAACCGGGCCGCCATATCTCTCGTGGCGGCCACGGTGTAGGTCAGGGTCAGGATATTCTCAGAGGGTATCCCCGCGCAGTGTATCATGTAGCCCAGCCTGGTCACCAGGACGGTGGTCTTGCCGCTGCCGGGGACGGCCAGCAGCAAGACGGGGCCCTCCACCGCGCGGACGGCCTCGGTCTGCTGGGCGGTGAGTCGGATATGGAATCTGTCACGGAATTCTTCGTATGTCATCATGGGGCGTCACCCCCGGCTCCCGCGTCTTCCGCATCCCAGGAATCCTTGAATTCCATTAATTTCTCAAAAATATCCTCTGTGCTGTATCCATTGCCGACCCATTCCGCTGTCTTATCGGCGATGAGCTTCAGCTCTTCCCTGCTGCAGTTTTTGATGATCGCGTCCTCCAGCTTCCTGGCCTCCCGGCCGTACTTGTCCCTGATTTCCGCCATGGTGTCCGCGAAGATGCTCTCCTCCGTTCCAAGCGTCCGGTTCAGTTGTTCCAGATAGGCGTCCCTGTCCATATCCATGGGAGGCGTGATGTCCCCTTCCTGGGTCTTCCGTATGGATTCCTGTATGTCCTCCAGCTTCTCGTTGTGCCGCGAGGTTTCCAAATCCAGCTCCACCTGCCTATCCGCCCTGTTTTCCTCCCACATGTCCGCAACCTGCTGGTTCTTCTCGTCTTCCATCCTTTTATATTCATCGGTGAATTTCGGGTCCTTGGCATACCGATAAGCGTCATCGCCCCACTTTACGTCCCCGAAGCTGTCCCAGTCGCCGCAGAAGCCGTAGATATCCAGCCCCAGTCCCAGCGCGTCCATAATCAGCGTCCCGGCGCCCACTTTCTCGTTTCCCGTAATGCTGTTCGCCAGATCCATGCCCATGGTATAGCTGTCCGCGCCCAGGGAAACCACATCCGTGACCACTCTCCCGCCATAGAACACCTTCGTCGCCTTGCTGCCTGAACCCACAGCCGGATGCAGGAAGCCCGCCACGAAGTTCGCTACTTCCGTAGTCATGCACAGAATCGTCTTGCTCTCCCCGTCCTCCGGCCCGAAGAAGAATTGTCTCGCCGACTTCCTGACATAATCCCCGGCCTCGCCCTCCGAGCAGCCGATGGCGAACATCCCGGCTCCCCCCAGGGCTCCCAATGCCGCAATCACCAGGCCTGCCGTACCTCCCAGCGCCAGCCCGATGGTCAATATGCTCAATCCAAATATGGTGGAGAAGCCCGCGTTCTGCAGGAATCCCCCCAGTGTCCTCCCGGACTCCGACCATCCGCCGTCATCGGCCAGCACAATCCCATAGCGGGAGCTGAACCAGCACGCCGCCATCCCCCCGACGATGATCAGCAGAAGGGTCCTGGCTCTGTGTGCCTTCTCCGGATCCGACAGCATGCCCGGCCAGAATATCTGCAGCAGCGCAAAGATGGCCATGAGCATGGTGACGATGAGGCGTATCCAGAAGTGGTATCCCACTACATGCCACAGCGCCAGACTCACCAGCCCATAGATAAGGAACCCGCAGCCCATATGGAAGACCATAAGTCTGTATTTCTCAATCTCAGGCTCCCGCCTCTTCCCTGCCTCCACCTGCTTCCGGCTCCCTGCGCACCGCCAGAGCAGGCACAGCCGCACCAGCCTGTTGTCCTTCTGGGCGAAGACAAGAAAGCAATACAGGGCGGCCAGGAACAATGTGACAGGATTCATGATGAAAAAGCCCGCCGTCCAGACTACCAGAAAGGGAACCCACATCTGCCGCCCTCTTCCGTATCCCAGACGCCGGCACGCGTCCACATCCCCCGGGATGCCCAGAAGGCTTGCAAGAAATCCAAGCTTCCTGTTTTTTATCTGAAGCACCACATGCCTTCCGATTAGTGTAATCAGCATCATCAAAGGCCACACCAGAAACACCGTGTCGATATGGCCCCAGGCAGCATTGAAGCCCTTTAAGGGATTGGGCGTATCCATGGTTCCCGCCATGAGATAGGGCGTCAGGTTCCCCCATACGGCTCTTCTGTCCAGCATGAAGGTATCGTTCAGGTAGCAGGTGGCGTACATATTGTAGAAAAAGAGCGCCACGGCCCAGGCCAGATAGAGCAGGAGCGAGCGGAACCTCTTCTCCGCCGCCCCCTTTATCATGACAGGGAACCCCGCAAGCATCTTCCGCAGGACCCAGAACCAGAAAGTCTTCCCTGATCTGGGGAAACCCTCTGATTCCACAATCCGCTGATATTCGGTTTTCTTTTTGGGAGGCTCCTTTTCCTCAGGGGCCATGCCGTCCGCGGCCTCCCCCTCCTCCTTCAGCCTCTCCAGCTCCCGCAGAACGATTCCGAACCAGTTGGCGGCAGCTTGGGTATCCCGCCCCAGGTCCTCCCGCCTCTGGTCATCCTCCCCTTCGAGCAAGTAGATCCTGCGTTTGTCCGATACCATGGCCAGAGTCCGTAGCTGTCTCCAGCGCCGGTTGCCGGTATGCACGATGGCCGCCTCCCGGACAGGCTTTGCAATCTCCTCCCCGTATAGTTCCGTCCACCTTGCAGCATGAAAGTCGGCACTGATTCCTTTCGCCTCCAGGATTTTCTCAAAAGCCATATAGACGGCTTCCCTGTCGTCCGTACATACCAGCAGGGAGTTCCTGTCGTCCTGCAGGACGCCCGCGAACCTGCCGTCCGCATAGTAGAAGGAAAGAATCTGGCCTTTTTTCTGAAGGGCCTCGTTCCGGAAGCTCATGCAGTGGGCAGAGTCCAGAATGACGTCCAGCCCCTGCAACAGCCCCTGGCTCAGCATCAGATTTCCGTCCTGCTGCTCCAGAAGCTTTCTCCTGGCCAGGGATTTCAAGAGCTTTTCATGCTTTTCATAAGTCTCCGGCTCAAGGAAAGACTTCTTTACCCCGTTGACATTTTTCCTGCCGGTCTGCTCCATGCGGATCCGCAGCAACAAATATAGCTCCCGCAGCCCCATGCGGTAGACCGGTATCCTTACTTTTTCCTTCTTCTCTGCCATCTTGCCGTTCCCCCTCAGTCTACTGTACTGAACTTATGAATTTCCCGGCGCTTCCCCTGCCTCCAGCAGCCGCTCCACCGTCTCCTTTTCAATCCTGGTGAGGCCGTATCTGCCTGCCAGGAAATAATATTTATCGGACTCCACGATTTTCTTGATTTCATTGTCTGACAGCCCCTCCTTCCAGGTAAGGCATACGCCTTCAAGGGGATGCGGAAGGGCGGTGTCCCTGCACAGGATCAGCCCATCGCTCTCCGTGGTAATCCACAGGTGCCCTGCGCTGTCCAGATAGAGCCAGCGCACCTTCTCCCCGGGAATGCCGTCCGTCAGGCCGAAGCTGTCCGTCACGGCATATCCCCGGGGCGAATCCGTCAGGACGTTCAGGCCTCCTGCCGTCAATTGGCCGCAGGCCGCCAGCGCCTTATCCTCCAGGAGCAATATGGCATTGATATAGGGATGGGCCAGCCCTTCCCCGGTGGTCAGATACTGCCAATGCCTCCCGCCCTTGCCATCCTCCTCCAGGATGCTGATTCCGCCGGGCTGATTGGCCAGATAGGAGCCGAACCACAGCGTACCGCCCTGGGCCGCGATTACGTTCACCGGATCCGCTAGCAGGCCTTTCTCCTGGTCATACTGCTCCGATAGCTGCCACCTGCCGTCCCGCAGCACGAAGCGGTTCCCGCCCTCCATGGTTCCCACCAGCATCTCCTGCCCATGGCACAATATGGCATTGACCCTTCCTCCGGTCAAAAGCGGGGCCCCGTAATCCTCCCTGGTTCCATCCGGATACAGCACGCTGACTCCCTGGTTGTGACCAATCCACACCGAGCCCTCAAAGGAACGGCAGATTTCCGCCGCATAGATCAGCTCCAAATCCTCCGCCACATACCCTGTCACCTGGCCGGTCTCCATGTCCAGGCTTTTGACGCCGTCCCGACCGCCTACCCAGAGGCTGCCGTCCTGGGCCACATAGAGGGCGGATATCTCCTCCCCTTCACAGAACACCCGGACCCCTTCCAGCGGAACGGCCGCTTCGTCCCCCTGCCCCTCCCTTGCCCGCCAGACCAGCAGCGCCGTCAGGACAAGGGCGATGCTCAGGAACATCGAGTTGACCGCTATCCTGCGCTTTCTCATAGCTCCACCACCCGGGAGCACAGATATGTGACCTCTTCTCTGTCATGGCTGACATATACCATGGTGTTCCTTCCCACATATTCCCGCCGCAAAAAGTCCATGACCTTCTCTCTCGTCCTCTCGTCCACATTGCTCAAGGGCTCGTCCAGCAGCAGGATTTCCTTCCCGGAGGCCAGCGCCCTGGCCAGAGAGACCCGCTTGGCCTGGCCCCCTGAAATCTCGCCGGGATAGCGTGCCGCCAGACCGTCTATCTCCAGTTCCCGGCAGATTTGCGCCACTGTCTGCCCTGCTGTCCTCCGCGCCTTCCTCCCCAGCGGGAACAGAATATTCTCCTCCACTGTCATATGATTCCACAGGGCCGGTTCCTGGAACACCATGGCAAGTTTCCGCTCCCAGGGGGCCTTCCGCTCCGCAGGCTTGCCATCAATGAAGACATTTCCGTCATACTCTCTGTCCAGGCCCGCCAGGATCCGCAGCAGTGTGGTCTTTCCGCAGCCGCTTTTCCCCACTACCGCAACCGCCTCCCCCTTCTCCACATGCAGGCCGAACCCCTCCAGAACCCCATTGTCCCCGTATCGCCTGGTCACATTCTTCATCCTTATCATCTGTCGCGTTCCTCTGTCCGCCTTCCGTTCCCTTATCCTGTATTCCTTCTTCTGCTCTCCTACCCGCTTTTTCCTGCCGTCTCCCCTGCCGCTTTGGGCCTCTGCCTTCCCGATTCTTCCTGCCCGGAGCGGATTTCCTCATTTCCACTTCCTGCTCAAAAGCAGGAGGAAAATCCCTGCCGTCAGCAGCACCGTCAGCAGGCAGAAGCCGCTGACCAGCTCACTGGCCCCGTAATGCAGATAGTTGTACACCTTCACCGCCAGCGTCTCATACCCCGGCGGCATCAGCACCAGCGGAATCCCTTCCTCTCCCACAGTCAGCAGGAACACCCCTGCCCCGCTGCCCCAGATGGCCGGGCGGTACAGGGGCAGCAGAATCTTCCGGAAATACTGCCATGGGGACGGCATATGGATCTGGCCCGCCTCAAGCTCTTCCCGGTGGATCCTCCTGTGCCTGGCACAAAAGAGCAGAAAAGCAAAGGGCATGTACTTCACCGCACAGCCCAGCGCCGGGAAATACAGCGTCTGGCTGATGCCGTGAATCGGACTGCCGTTGACGGCCTTCAGCATCCCCATTCCAATCAGGGAAGACGGGACAGCGATGGGAAGCAGCGCAGGCAGCCGCCAGTACCATTTCTTCTGCCCCAAGCACACCGCCGCAGGCCCTGCCAGCAGCACCGACGTCCCCGCCGAAAGGGCCGCAATCCCCATGGAAACCGCCAGCTCCTCCCAGCACAGCCGAAGGGATTCCCACAGCCCCTCGAAGTCCGTCACCTGCAGGAAGAAAATCGCCGCAGGCACCAGGACCTGCATCACGCACAGCGCCACGGCAAGGCCGCCTGCCAGCCTCAGTCCCATCGCCAGCTCCAGCCCCTCCCCGTCCAGCGGGGACTTCCGGACGGGAATGGTGCCAAGTCCCCTGTCCGCCAGCGCCAGAAGCCCCAGGACGGGAAGAATCATCGGCAGCGCCAGAAGCCCTGTCTGTCCCAGGTTCCCTGTCCTGTTGTACTCCGAGAAAATCTCCAGGGTGTAGGTCTGGTACTGAAAAAGGGAAGGCACGGAGAAATCTGTGGCCGACAGGATGAAGGCCATCGCCCCCGCGGCCAGCACTGCCGGAGCGATATCCGGAAGCACAATCCGGAAGAACACCCTGTCGCCGTCTGCGTATATGCTGCCCATCTCCTCGGCCTTTTGGTCATGGTGCTCCATAGCAGACAGAATCACGCCTGTAGTCAGCGGGAGAAATGACAGGATATTCACGAAGACACAGGGCAGCAGGCCGCTTGCCAGGCTGCGCATAATGCTGCGGTCGATTCTGCCCAGCGCACGAATCAGGTACATCCATGTCAGGGCATAGACATAATAGGGCACCGGTGCCAGAAGCAGGAAGAACCACCTGGCCCGCTTCCTCCGAAGAGGGCCATTGTGGAGCCACGCCGCCGCGGCCAGGCCCACCGCCATGCATCCCAGCCCGGCCAATGCCGCCAGAAGGAAGGTATTGCCGGCCAGGCCCAGCCGCCTGCCGGCTCCCGGCACGGCCTGCTGTCGGCCTCCTCCCTGCCAGAATCCCGCTGCCGGAAGCAGCAGAAGCACAAAGTAAAGCGTCACCGCCGCCTTCCGGAGCAGGCTCGATACGCTGTGTCCTTTAACGGGCATCTAAGAATATCTCCTCCATGTCCTTTGACGAGACATCCAGCATCAGGTAGATGTCCCGCAGGTTCAGATCCATCCCCTTCACCTGGAAGTCCCCCTGGTTTTCCCGTACCGATACATCGAAGAATCCTTTCTCAATGAGGAACCGCTCTGTCTCGGCGGAAACCAGGAAGTCCAGCAGCTTCTTCCCGTTCTCGCTGTGCGGCGCGCCCTTTACCAGCGCTGCCGTGGACGGCGTGATCAATGTCCCCATCCCGTCCTCTCCCTGGTCGGGAAATATCATGACGACAGGTGCACCGTCCTTCAGGGCATCCTTCGCGTCATCCGTATCCGTGTATCCCACCATGACCTGGCCTGCCGCAGCCATGTCCTTGGTGACCGAGTTGCCGTCCACAATCTGGACACCCCTTGCCCGAACCTGCCGAAAGAATTCCCTGGCCGCATCCTCCCCGAGCTGCGCATACATGGCTGCCGCCTGTGTCCTGGTGGTGCCGAACATCGGATAGGCCAGCGCCAGGTCTTCGCCCGCAAAGCTTCCGTTCACGAAATCGTATACGCTCTCTGGATAATCTTCCTCTTTGGTCAGCTCCGTGTTGACCAGCATCACTCTGGCCCTTCCCCCGAAGGCGATCCAGTATCCCTCCGCGTCTCTGTAGGCCTGGGGGATATCCTCCGTTCCTGCGGGCACGTAGCGCTCCAGCAGCCCCTTCTCCTGCAGGTCGATGGTCTGGATGAACTCGTTGTTCCAGAACACATCGCAGACAGGTTTGTCCGCCTCCGAGATGACCCGGTTCACAAGGCCTGTGGTCTTGTTGGCCTCTGTATCATAGACTGCCCTGACCCGGATACCCGTCTCCTCCTCGAACCGCCCGAACAGTTCCTCGCAGTACACCTGCTCCACCGCAGTATACACCACGACTTCCTCTTTCCTGCCGCAGCCTGCCATGCACAGCGCCGCAGCAGCCAGGACAAGGCACCCAAGCATCGCTCTCTTCATTCGTATCGCCCCTTCCTCTTCGAAGCTTTGAAAGCCCTTCTATCATCATATCATGTTTTTCGGTAATATCAATATTTTAGTATCATTAATCCTATTTTTATGCTATACTAATCCAGACATGAATGCACTCAGACAGTACAGCAAAGGAGGCCCGCGGGCCGATACGGGACGATCAGATGATACAGAAAGAAAAACTGTCGCAGTTCTACTTTTCCCAATACAAGGACTGCGCCAAAGTTCTGAAAAAAAAGAACAATGAGGGAAAAAAGACATATGTGGAGCGCCTTGACCGCCTGCTTGGTGAGTTGAAGCGGTCAAAGGAAGGGAAGGTGAGCCAGGCCCACCTGGAGGAATACCACAGGCAGCTGCGCAACCTGGCCTATTTCGCTTTCCGGGAGAACAACCAGATTGCCATCATGAAGATCCGCGATCTCATCGTGGGCGAGCTGGCGCGTCTGGACGTGGCCAGCCTGAAACCCGAGGAGCAGGAGCTGGTGACCGCAAAGCTTCTGGAATTCCTGCGCGCGGAACAGACTTTCGATATCTGCCAGAAAAGTCTGCGCTCCATTTTAGGCCAATATATGAACGTGGAGCTGCGGGGCCAGATTATCGACCTGGTGCCCACCAGGCCGGAGACGGAGTTCCCAAAGGCCCTGGAGATGTCCAGGCGGTTCGTCCTCCACATAGGCCCCACCAACTGCGGAAAGACCTATCAGGCCCTGGAAAGGCTGAAGGAGGCGGAGAACGGCGTCTACCTGGGCCCCTTAAGGCTGCTGGCCCTGGAGGTCTATGAGAAGATGAAGGATACAGGGATTCCCTGCACCATGCTCACGGGGGAGGAGCGTATCTACGAGGAGAACAGCCGTATCATTTCCTCCACGGTGGAGATGCTGGACCTGGACCAAAGATACGACGTGGCCGTCATCGACGAGGCCCAGATGATCGCGGATTCCGACAGGGGCCACTCCTGGACCAGGGCCATCCTGGGCGTACAGGCAGCAGAAGTCCATGTGTGCCTAAGCCCTTCGGCGGAGGAGGTCGTCACCCATTTGATTGCGCTGTGCGGCGATTCCTTCGAAGTCCACAGATATGAGCGCAAGACCAGGCTGCTCTGCGAGGATGTCCCCTTCTCCTTCCCGGACGATGTGCGGGAGGGGGACGCCCTGATCGTTTTTACCAAGCGGATGGTGCTGGACATCGCGGGGCGGCTGGAGCGCAGCGGCATCCAGGTCAGCGTCATCTACGGAAGCCTCCCCCCTGAAATCCGGCGCAGACAGATCCAGATTTTCGCGGAGGGCAAGACCCGCATCGTCGTGTCCACGGATGCCATCGGCATGGGGCTGAACCTTCCGGTGCGGCGAATCGTCTTCATACAGACCAGCAAGTTCGACGGCAAGCAGAACCGCCCTCTGATGACTTCAGAAATCCGCCAGATTGCGGGACGGGCAGGGCGTTTCGGACTATATGACACCGGGTATGTGAACGCGGTGGGGGAAGAGGGCCTGACGTTTATCCGAGAGCGTTTTTACGAAGACGAGCCCAAGGTGGAGCATGTCAGCCTGGGCTTCCCCCAGGTGCTCCTGGACATGGACGAGCCCCTGGACGCAGTGATGAAGATTTGGAAATCCGTGGAGATAGAGCCGCCCTTTGAGAAAATCAGCATCGAGGAAGTGCTTTTCCTGTATGAGCGGGCCTACAAGGACAGAAAGGAAATCGACGGGTTCGAGGACAAGCACATGCTCTACCGCATGCTGACCTGCTCCATCGACACCAGGAACCGGGACGTAGTGGCACTGTGGCTGTATTACTGCAAGACCTATACGGCGGATGTGTCCCTGCACTTCCCGGCGCTGATCATGTGTTCCGATACGGGGCTGATGCGCTATGAGACCTTCTATAAGCTGCTGGATCTGTACTACCAGTTCTCGGTGCGGATGGGAAAGGATGTGGATCTGGCCCGTCTGGACAGGGAGCGTTCAAAGACGGAAGACACCATCATGCGGTATCTGACCAAGGACAAGAAGATGTACATCCGCAAGTGCCAGGTCTGCGGAGCCCCTCTGTCCTTAGAGACATCCTTCGGCGTCTGTGACAGTTGCTTCGCCCTGGCAAGGCAGGAGGGCAAATCCATCGCGTCGCTGTCCGCCAGGAAGCGGGGCGATGGCAGGTCCCGTGAAGGCGCCCCGGGCCGCGCCCGGAAGGACGCGCCCCGCCGCAGGCGCTACCACAGAAGACAGAACATGTAGCGCTCTCAATGCCAGGCTCCGGCTTTCACCGGAGCCTGAACTTTCTTTCCGCCCGAACCTCTCACAGTCTCAGTCCCCGCATGCGCCATCGGGGACGATGCCCACTGTAAATATCTCAAAGGGCTTCACTGTCATGTGATAGCTTCCGTCCCCTCCCGGGGCTGCCGCCTGGAGCCTTTCTTCGATTACATTGCTGTGATACATTTCTTTGAACCATGCCTGCCTGTCTATGGTCAGCTCCACCGCTTCCCTGGTCTCGTTCACGAAGCGGACGATGATATCCCTGTCCCCGTCCTTTTTCTTGAATCCCGTCAGGTTCAGCCCCTCGCCGCTCCATTTGAAGAAGCCCGCTCTCAGCGGCAATGTCTTTCCGCCCATGTCCTCCATGCATCCGGCCGCGTCCTTCAGGTAGCCCCGCTTTGACGCCAGGCTCACCGCCGACAGCTTCGTCTGGAAGAGATGCCCCTCCGTAAAGGCCGCCGCAACGTCCTCCTTTTTGTAAGGGACGATCTCGTATGCCACGGTATGCGTCCCGGGAAGCTGTGCCGCAGGCGTGGGGAAATCGCCCCAGTCGCCCATCTCTCCGGTACAGCGCAGCAGGGTCACCGCGATGGCATTGTCCCTGTCCGGCAGCACCTCATACTCGTACAAGCCGAAGTTCGCCACCAATATGCCGTCCTTGTCATCATCCATGGCCACGAAGTTCTGCTGGTGCTCGCAGCCGCTGGGGTTCTGCCACGCTTTGCCGTGGCGGTTGGGACGCTCCACCACCTCAAGGGTAGAGTCCGCGAAATGCGTTTCCGTCTGCAGGCCGGTGGGTATCATCACCCGGATTCTGTGATCCTTCGCCGTATTGTGGATGGTGGTCTCCACCTTGAGCCCCTTCGCGCTGCGCTCCAGACGCAACAGCGTGGTGAGGGCAAGCTCTACCAGCTCCCTGCTCCGCCCGGCCTTCCGCTCGTACAGCCCCACGCACTGGCGGCGCTCCCGCTCCAGCAGCTCCTCCGCGCCGGCGGGCACCATAAGCCTATGTTCGATCCGGTAGGTACAGCGATACGGCTCATCCTCAATCAGCTCGATCCGCGCCTCTGTCCCCTGTGTCGTAATCTCTTCTTTGCCGGAATCCTGTATGAATATATACTCATTTCCGATATCTCCGCACTCCTCATAGTAGCCCACATGGGGGTAGCGCTTCCCGCTCTCCTTATCCGTCACGGAATAGCTGCCGTCCCCGTGAATCTCCACCCGGAGGAACCCGTTTTCCATCACCCTGTCCGCAGGTGTCAGGGAATGTCCTCCTACAGCGCTTTCCGATTCGCAGACCGCTGCCATGGCCATCTCCTCCACAGCCCCCGCTTCCCCGGCGGCATCCGCCTCCTCCAGGTAGCAGGTGCAGTATCCGAATGCGGGCACGTCCTCCGCCTCAAAGGTCACCTTCACCTGTCTGGCCATATATGGCTGGCGGAACCTGTCATCGGGAAGCTCATAGCCGAACCGCACGCCCATATCCTGGATGCCGGCAGGAACCCTGTTCCCCGCCGCGTCCTTCAGCACCAGTTCGGGAAGCTGTAGACGCTCCATTTCCCCATACTGCCTGGTAAGCCATCCGCCATAGCTCCTCTCAAAGTCCACCATGACCTCCACCATGCCGCTGCGGTTCCAGCCGGTGGTGTTGAACACCACAAGAGGACATATTTTCCTTCCCGCCCCCAGCGCCTTGGTGTCGATGTGGTCCGCCATCCAGGCGCAGCTGTCCGCAAACAGCGCTTCCGCCACCTGGAGGCTCTTGTCGAAGCGGGTCTTGATCTCCGCGTTCACGGAATCCACGCTGCAGCCGCAGATGCTGTCGTGGGGATGGTTCTGCATCAGCATCTTCCAGCTATAGCGCAGGAGATCTTCCGGATACTCCTTTCCCCACAGAGAGGCCAGCGCCGCCATGGGCTCCGCCTCTTTTTCCAGGGCGTTCTCGCATACGCGGTTCATCTGTTTCAGCGGAATGTGGGAGGACGTGGTATTGACCAAAGTAAAACGGCCGTCCGTCTCCTGGCTGGTCAGCTCCCCCCGCACTGTGGAGATATGCTCCAGTTCACGGCTCACCGCATCCACGTACGTGTCGAAGTCCGAGTGGACGAACTCTATGTCCGGATAGAGCCTCCTCGCCGTCTCCAGCGCGGCTCCCAGGTCTCTCTGCACTGGCTGATGGTCGCCGCCGGTCATGAACAGCAGATGTCTGGTTCCCGCAAACTGCCGCGCGCTGGCCAGTTTTTCCTCCCAGTACGCCCTGGCCGCTTCCTCCTCCACGGGAATCTCTATCCCGTTGCTGTACCAGTTGGCGAAAAGGATGCCGGGAAGGGCGCTGCCGTCCGGGGATTCCCACATCATCTCCGAGTACATGGATTCGTAATCGCCGCCCTGTACCTCGTTGTTGAAGCCCACCGGCTTCACGCCGCGCCCGAACACGATTGCCTTCATCCCCGCCTGCTTTAAAAGCTGGGGCATCTGTCCCGCATTGCCGAAGGCATCAGGGAAATAGCCCACAGGGCAGAGGCCTCCGTATTCCAGCGCCTCCTGCCTTCCCACCAGGAGGTTGCGCACGTTGGCCTCTCCGCTGGTCAGGAACTCGTCCTGCAAGATATACCAGGGGCCAGCCGAAAACCGCCCCTCCCTGACATGCTTTTTCAGCCTTTCCCTGTTCTGGGGCTTGATCTCCAGATAGTCGTCCATCACGATGGTCTGCCCGTCCAGATGGAAGCTCCTGAAAGCTGCATCTTTTTCAAACAGCTCCATGGACTGGTCGATCAGATCCACCAGCTTTATCCTGTGCTGCTCAAACGCCATGTACCATTCTCTGTCCCAGTGAGAATGGGAAATGATATGTACTACTGTCTTCATACGCTCTCTCCTTCTGATAAGCCAAGGGCTTTGCCAACGGCTTTCTTTGTACCTCATATGCTACCATTTTTCCTTCATCCTATCAAGCCCGAAAATGTCCTGTGGGCCGTTCCGGCAAAACATCTTCACGCCTTGACAATCAATACCTGGCTCCCCGCAAAGCCATACTTCCTGATCATTACACTATTTTTTCAGTCAAACAAAATCTCCTCCACCGTCACGAAGGTATACCCCTCCTCCAGCAGCTCGTCGATAGCCTGCAGAGCCGCTGTCACGGAGGTATCGTAATAATCATGCATCAGAATGATGTCGTTCTCCCCGGTCTTGCTGACGATCTTCTCCGTGATCCGCCCCACGTTCCGGGAGCTCCAGTCCAGGGGATCCACGGTCCAGAGCACCGGGAACATGTTCAATTCCTTCTCGAAGCTCTTGTCCCAGGAGCCGTAAGGAGGCCTCACATACTGTACTTCCTCCCCCGTGATTTCCTTTAATATCTCATTTGTCTTAATCAGCTCATCCTTGAATTTGTCCCTGTTGCCCTTTGTCAGCTGGATATGGCTGTATGTATGGTTTCCGATTAAATGTCCTTCATTGAACATTCTTTCGATAATATCCGGATGCAGTTCCGCATGCTCCCCAGTGACGAAAAAGGTGGCATGGATGCCGCGCTCCTTCAGCCCGTCCAGGAGCTGGGCCGTGTAACTGGGGTGGGGGCCATCGTCTGCTGATGTCAAGTAAGGACTAAAAGTTTTTCAATTTTTTTGTCTTTTAGGTTCTATTTCCAATTTTACACTCTCATGGACAGTCTCTCAACACTTCTGCCTTTTCTTATTTTGTACATGTAATACTACTAAATCCGTCCATACGGCACAATATATACTGCACACCGATTAAATTGCAGCATTACCCGACTACAGACCGCCAGCCAGGTACCCTCCCATAGGAATCACTGCAAATCCTGGCGGTCTACAGTATAGAAAGGCACATGAAAGTCATCTTCCACATGCCATCGATTCAGAAATGCATTTTCAAGCTCCATACAACACCTCTCCCTCTGAATCTATATTCCGAAAATAGGAATACCAGGATTTCTTTTTTGCATATTCGGCATATGGCAGACAGACGAAATTGACTACCGAAAAATATTTCATTGCCAGCTGCATGGAAATTTCGGCAATTATTTCATTATACTTTTTGGCTTCCAGTCTGTCGCAGGCCATGATTAGGGCAATATCTATATCTGAATCCTGTGTATAATCGCCGCGCGCACATGAACCATATAAAACTATCTTTACCAGGTCTTTTCCCATTGCCGTTTTTACCATGTCCGCAGCTTCTTCTTTTACTTTTTTAATGACAGCATCATTCAGCACAATCTCGCTCATCTATCCTCACCTCGCATCCCACGCTTACATGTGCCCATACGCCTTTGGAATCAGAAATTAGCCTGACACCCACATACGCCAACTTACACTTCGCACTGGTTAAATTTGCAGTACAACCCGACTGCAGACCGCCAGCCAGATACTATGCCATATTTATGCATAATATACGCAAATCTGGCATTCTTATCATCCATCTCCTTGCCTGTTCGCTTCTATCATAACACAAAACAGAATGATTTACACTATCTTTTATCCATTCTGGCAGACTGGCACACAATGTGGAAACGGACGGTCTGCCAGACGGCAAACGCCCACAGACATCCCTGCCAGCCTTTCAGACGCAATCCCCGAACTCATCCCCATACCGCCATACAATCTCAATCCGCCTATCCTCATATACCACCACTTTCTCTACCATCTCTTTCATGAATTCATCTGTGGCTGCATCTGCTCCCCCATATTTCCCCACCAGTTCGGACAGCTTGTCATAGCTTTTCGCTTTGGACTCCTGCCGGGTAATCTGCAACGCGATGTCTTCCAGGCTTTTTCTTGTCTCTTCCTCCTGACGGTTCAGCAGTTCCTTTTCTCTAAGGAACATGTCCTTTGTCATCCGTCCCGCGCGGAAGCTTTCGTACAGCTTCATCTTATCCGCCGGGATTCGGGACAGCTTCTGCTGCAGCGCTGTTTCCTGCTTCTGCATCTTTTTCTGCTTCTCCTGATGGAATCCGGATTCCGGCAGGGATCCAAACACCCGTTCATGCTCCTGCCAGACAGTCCATGCCGCTTTCTCTATGGCCGCTTTTTCAATCCTGATTATATTGCATCTGGAAATTTTTAGCAGGTCTTTTCGTTTACAGAGATAATACGGCTTTTTTGTCCTGCGCAGTTCCAGCCGGTTTCCGCAGCATCCGCAGAAAATCCTGCCTCTTTCCAGGCCGCAGCGGTCATACTCCGGGGTCTCCCCTTTGCGGATGCTGTCGTTTGCTTTCCGAAACAGTTCCTTGCTGACTATGGCTTCGTGATGGTCCGGCAGTATGATCCACTTATCTTCCGGCTGTCTTGTTTTGCGGCTGCAGCCGATTTTTGTGCGGACGGACTTGCGGTAGACCATGTCTCCCTGGTACACCCGGTTATGGATGATAGAGTGGATTTTGTCGTGATTCCAGATATCTGCCTGATAATGTCTGCCGCATTGTTCCCCTTTGCCCTGTTTATAGGCAAGCCTGGTGGGGATTCCTTCTTCGTTCAGCTCCCGAGCCAGTAGATTGGCACGCTTTCCCCCTGCAATTTCCTGAAAAATCCTTCGAATTACGGCTGCGGCCGCCGGGTCAACCGCCATCCCCCTGCCGTCCTCTGCCTTTTCATAGCCATATACCATGCAGCCGGAATGGTATTCGCCCCTTTTCATGCAGGTTGTGACGCCGCTTTTCACCTTTTCCGACAAATCCCGGCTGTACATTTCATAAATGAAGTTTTTAAAGGCAATGTCCATGCCCCCGGTCTGTCCGGAAAATTCCCTGCTGTCATAGCCGTCGTTAATGCTGATGAAGCGGATGCCCAGAAAGGGGAAAATCTGCTCCAGATAGTCCCCCACTTCAAGGTAATTGCGGCCGAAGCGGGAGAGGTCTTTGACTACGATGCAGTCTATTTCCCCCTGTCTGGACAGCTGAAGCATTTCCTGCACCGCAGGCCTCTGGAAATTTGTACCGGAGTGTCCGTCGTCCACGAATTCTCTGATTTTCGCATCCCGAAATTCCTCTTTTTGCTTCAGGTAGGCCATGATGTAATTTCTCTGGTTGGCGATGCTGAAGCTCTCGTCTTTTTCACCAGAGCTTAGGTCCAGATCTTCCATGGACAATCTGATATATACTGCTATACAGTGTTTTCGATGCTTTTTCATGCATCCATCATCTCCTTATATAATAACCATCCTCAAAGTAAAGGCAGCTACAACAACTGGTTGATTCACTGGTCTGAAGCCAACTCTTCCTGATCTGCCTGGCTCTCCCATTGTTAAGCTCCTATCTCAATCATTTCCCGTTTAAGGAGCACTGCTTCAAACTGATCTCCATATCGGAAAGTAATCTGAATCCGCCCTCCGCTGAAAATCTCCGCTCGTTCTATCAGGCAGTCTACCATAGCCTGGGTTACTTTTCCTTCCTCCGCAAACCTGTCTGCCGCATCCGACAGTTCCTTGTTCTCCCCCTGCTGCCCTTTTATTTCATCCAAAAGGGCTTCTTTTTCCTTTCGAATCTTCTCACAATCCGACAGTGCTTTCTGATATTTCTCTTTCAGGGAAAGGAATTCCTGCAGCGTGAGGAGACTTTCTTTGTAATCAAAGTACAGAGTGCTTAGCTTCTGCCTGCTTTGGTTCTCTTTTGCCACTGCCCGGTTTATTTCCTGTAAAACTGCCGCCTGTTTCTTTTCCGATTCCTTATCCCACATCCGGGCCATCTCCCTGCTCTCCACGAACAGCTTCAGGTGCGCCCGAACCGCTTCCAGCGCGGCCTTTTCCAGTTTTTTGGATTGGATATATTTCTTGCGGCATCCGAGGGCGCCGTTTTCTTTATAGTTGGGGCAGTAGTATCTGAAACTGCTGTCCGGCTGGCTCATACAGCCCATGGTAATCCCGCAGTCACCGCAGAAGAGTTTCCCTTTCCAGATATTATGCTTCTGCTGACTTTCCGGGTTTTGAGCGGATTTTAACAGGTTTTTTTGCAGATTTTTCTCGTGTTCCCGGGTTCTTTCCTCATTTACCGCCTGAACCTTATCATAGAGTTCCTGGGAAATGATTGGTTCATGGGTGTCGGATACTACAATCCATTCTTCCCTCGGGACGCGGTGCCTCTTTTCTCCCCGGTGTATGGCTGAATAGGTCTTTCCCCGCACCATTTTCCCCAGATATACCTGGTCGCGCAGCATGTCCTCTATGGCATATCTTTTCCAGATGACATCCTTCATCTTCTGATTTTTTACAATCCCCTTTTCAAAGCGGTATGCGCTGGGGGATTTGATTCTCTTTTCGTTCAAATCTTTTACGATGCTGCAATAGCCATAGCCCCGGGAGCGGAGTTCAAAAATGTACCGCACCACCTCTGCGGCTTCTTCGTCCACCTCGAAGGTTCCTTTTTTCTTCTCGGATTTCTTATAGCCATAGGGCGCTACACCGCCGCCGTACTTACCTTCCCGCTTTTTCATCTCGATTGCGGAACCTGCTTTTCTGGAAATGTCCTTGGCATATACTTCATTTACGATATTTTTCAGCGGGACTTCGATTTCATCAGGAGAGGAAATTCTGCTGTTCTGCGCTTTTCCACAGATATCAATGTGATCCGTCACGGAGATAAACCTTAGTTTGAGAAAGGGAAATATTTTCTCCAGATAGTCTCCGGTTTCCAGGTAATTTCTGCCGAAGCGGGACAGATCTTTTACTACTATGCAGTTGATTTTCCCTTGCCTGGCATCTTCCACCATTCTTTGAAAGGAAGGACGCCGGAAGTCCGTTCCGGTGTAACCGTTGTCGATATAAAGCTGAAAGACTTGTATATCCGGGTGGTTTTTCACGAACTCCTGGAGCAGTGCCTGTTGGTTTTCCACTGTGTTCGGGTTTCCCTTTCCGCTGTCTTCTTTGGACAGCCTGATGTACAGGCCTGCCCAATATAGGGGGGTATCCAAAGCTGTTTTTCCGAAATGCACAGACGGTGCGGGCATGTTTCTGGGGATGGGTTTATTTCTGGATTTCCTTGCCATTTTGCCCTCCTTTCTGCCCGATACAGCTGCGGAAATCTTCAAGTGCTTCCGGGGCTTTTTCCATTTCGTCCTGATAACGAAACAGTATCTCTATCCTATGGTTTTCATAAACATAAATCCGGTCAACAAGCCTTACCAGCAGGGAACGGGTCAACTGTGCTTTTTCGTTTTCCACGAAATCCCTCATCCAGGCTTCTTTCTCCATTCCGCCCTGTAGAAGGAGCTGTTTTTTCTTCTCCAGTTCCCGGATTGCGGATTCTGCCGCCTCTTCCCTGCTTTCCAGGCTGGCTTTGAATATCTTGTATTCATCCTGTGTGATAAGGCCGTTTTTATAATCTTCATAGCAGGCAAACTGCAGCTTTTTATACTTTTCCATTTCCTCCTGGCGCTTTTCGAACTGTAGGCACAATGTTTTAGTCTTGTCGGAATTATTTAAGGCTTCCCGGACAGATTCCATGCTCTCCTGGAGTCCGCAGAGGTATTTTATATGCATCCGGATGGTTCTTGTCACCGTTTCGTCCAGTGTCCGCTCGCTGATGCTATGGCTGCTGCATGTGGTTTTATCCTTTTTGTTTCCGGAGCAGATATAGTATGTATAGGGCATCTGACCGGAGCGGACGCATTTGCGGACCATGCTGCATCCGCAGTCTGCGCAGTAGAGGTAACCGGAATACAGGGATACGGATTTCTTCCCTGTGGGGACTCTTGTGTCCTTTTTCAGGATGCCCGCCACTATCTCGAAATCCGCCGGGCTGATAATCGCTTCGTGGGTGCCTTCCACCCTTATCCATTCTTCCCGGGGCTTTCTCTCCCGCACTTTTATTTTGTAATTCGGGGTGCTTTCTTTTCCCTGGACAAGTGTTCCCACGTATACTTCGTCGGACAGGATTCTTATGACCGTAGGCACAGACCATTTGGCTTTTTCATGGGTCTGCAGCATTGCTTTGTAGCCGCTTCCCTGCTCTTTTTTGTATTCGGCGGGGGACAGCACTCCCAGGCTGTTCAGCTCGTCTGCTATGGCCTGGTTGCTCATTCCTTCCATCTTCATGCAGAAGATTTCTTTCACTATTTCTGCCGCATAAGGGTCAATCACCAGTTTGTTTTTCTCCTCACCCCGCTTGTAGCCGTACACCGGGAATGCGCCTATGAATTCGCCGCGCCGCCTTTTTACGTCCAGGTGGCTCCTGATTTTGACGGAAATGTCTCTGCAGTAGGCATCGTTTATCAGGTTCTTGAAGGGAAGGATGATATTGTTGTTTGCCCTGTCTTCTGCGCTGTCGTAGTTGTCATTGATTGCGATGAAGCGCACTCCCAGCAGCGGAAACAGCTGCTCGATATACTTGCCCACTTCAATATAATTACGTCCGAATCTGGACAGGTCTTTCACTATGACGCAGTCTATTTTGTTTTCCCTGATGTCCTGGAGCATCCTTTGAAAAGAAGGGCGCTCGAAATTAACTCCGCTGTAACCGTCATCCACATAAAATGTGGTAGATATAATCTCCGGCTTCGTCTTCAGGTATTCCTCAATATATTCCTTCTGGTTTTCAATGCTGTTGCTCTGCATGGCTTCTTGATTTGCCGCATTCGTATCCCCAGATGCAGCAATGTCGCTATGGGATAAACGCAGATAACCGCCGCTGTGATATGTCTTAGATAAGAGGTTTGATTGCATAAAAAACTCTCCTTATTCGTATTAGCCAGATGAATCTGCTATGAACGGCAAAAATCTCCCGAAGATTTCCGCTGTCTGGAATAAGAAGGATTTCTATTCATTTAGTCCTGAGCTTTATTTTACCGCATAACCTTCCGTTTTTCCATACTTTTATAGCTTTTTTCATCTTATAAACTTGCAGCCAGTTCCTGAATCCTTTGCTTTAGGCTGCTTCCTTCAGAAAAGGATGATTTCACGATTATGTCGCCCACTGCAAAGCAGTAGGGATTCCTTACGTTCTCAATAAATTTTTTCATTCGCATTTCTCTGTCTCCGCAATCTGTTTTATCTTTTGGAAGCCTTGTGATGTCTATCAGTTCGTCCCGGTTTACGGTTCGGATATCAATTTCTTTTAACCTTGCCAATTCTTCCATTTGCAATCTCCATATTTGTTCCTGTCTGCTTGATCCGCCAGTTTGCTCTTTCCTCTGGCATTGTTTTTTATCATAAAGAAACAAGCCGGCACATCATAATTGTATGACAATAGGAAGCTGCTCCTGCTTCCTATTATATGACTGCCTGCTTGTTCGATATCACTTTCCATGTTCTGCTCAATGGCTTGAATTTGTGCTTTGGTAATGTTTCCACACGCTGTATCGGTTTCAGCTTTTGATATATGTCGATACAGTTTTTGATTTGCCCATCCCCGGTGTGGAACGGAGTACATGGGACTGGCCTGACTGGGAGGATGCACGCTTCCCTATAACCCTATTATACTTATCTGTTCGGGGACATCCATGTTGGATTCATCCATTTCTACAAAATCCTTCTGCTGGATGTCAATGACAAGCAGTGCGCTTTTTCCCATTTTTATATATTACAAATCCCAGCAGCGCTGCAGAAATTTCCGTTACTGGATATGCAAACCATACCCCAGTCATTTTCCACAAAGAGGACAGAATAAATGCTGTCGGAATAATTAAAATAAGTCCTCTCAGCAGGGATAAGATATGTGCCGGAAAAGCCCTCTCTATTGATGTGAAAAAGGTTGCGAGAATAATATTGTACCCTACAAACGGCGTTGATATAAAATACAGTTTCAGTCCTGTTACAGCAATCGTTTGAAGCCTTGCATTACATTCACTGTTGAAAATTGCTGCGATTGGCTGTGCCAAAACAAAAATCAGTACATACAAAATACCTGACAGTGCCAATGTAGTGAATATGGCATAACACAATACAGCCTGGATTTGTTCTCTGTTATTCTCTCCATAAAAACGGCTGACAAGCGGCTGTGCGCCTTGTGCGATTCCCGTATAAATTGCAACGACAACAAGGGAAATGTTCGCGATAATACCATAGGCAGCAACACCTGGGCGGTAAAGAATGACATCTGCCCCTCCAGGCTGCTGATGTCCTCCGGGGTCAGCAGCCCAATCTTTCCATACTCCCCGTCAAAGCCCGGCGTGCGCTCCACCTTTCCCTCCCGCAGCCGCCTGATGCCCTCGGCCACCAGAGGCCCTGCCGCCTTGCGGATGTCCTCCACCGGAACCTCCCGCAGGATGGCGAACTCTGGCCCCAGATTCCCTATCATCCGCTCATAGGTCTCCACAGCCTTTTTCCCTGCGGCGGAAATCCCCATGGAAGCCCCGATCACCTCGGGCAGCGGCACCAGGCTCTCGAAAGGCCGCCCCTCGGGCAGGATGAAGCCCTCCTCCCTGTCCGCGTCCGCCAGTTGCTCTATCCGGTTCAGAACGCCTATGGTAATCTTCTTCCCGCACACAGGACATCTCCCACCGTACTTGGCCGTCTCCTGAGGACTGATGCACAGCCGGCATTTCCTGTGCCCGTCAAAATGGTACTTTCCCTCCTCCGGGAAGAATTCGATGGTGCCCGCCAGGCCTTTCCCCTTCTGGACAGCCCCTGCCAGCCCCTGGAAAGAGAGCTCCATGTCGAAGAGATTGGCCTCCCTGCCCAGCTTGGCCGGGGAATGGGCATCGGAGTTGGATATCAGGTGGAATCTGTCCAGCGCGGCTACCCGCCAGTTCATGGGCGGGTCGGAGGAAAGCCCTGTCTCCAGGGCATGGATATGGGGCGTCAGGTCTTCGAAGCACTCTTCTATTGTCTCAAAGCCCGAAAAGGCCCCGAACAGGGAGAAATGGGGCGTCCAGATGTGGGCGGGCACATAGACTGCATCCGGAGCGGTCTCCAGCATGATTTCCAGTAAATCCCTGCAGGGGATCCCCAGGATGGGGCGTCCGTCAGAATGGATGTTCCCAATCAGCTCCAGCCGCCTGGCAAGGGTTTCCGCCGCTTCCAGCCCGGGCAGGATGAGAAGGCTGTGCACCTTTCTCACACAGTCTCCCTTTTTGTAGATGGAGCTGATTTCCCCGGTGACCACGAAGCGGGGCTGTATGCCGCTGTCCCCGGCTCCCCCTATGCGGTATTCCTTTTTCAGCACGTAGAGGCCATCCTCGGCGGGTTCCAGCTTCTCTTTCAGCTCCTCCCGCCAGGCCGGGTGGGTGAAGTCCCCTGTGCCCACGATGTGGATTCCTTTTTTCCTGGCCCACAAATCCAGATGCTCCGGGGTGCAGTCTTTGCTGGTAGCCCTGGAGTATCTGGAGTGGATATGCAGATCTCCTATGTACATTTCTCCTCACATTCTGCCGCCTGACAGGCAGGCTTTGGGTGGATGGCGTCTATCGCCAGCGTCAGGGCATCGTCCTTGCTGGCATCCGGTCTCATGAAGTAGCTTGTGGACACCCTGAAACGCAGCTTGCTTGCAGGCATCGCGAATTTTCGGGGCATTCCGTAGGAATTTGGTTTTCCGCCGGTTTCTGTCCCGATGACCCGCGCGATTCCGTTGTCCTTTAAAGTGACTGCAAAGGTTCTCGCGCTGCTGAAAGTGTGGCATGAAACCCTGCAGAGGATATGGGGCGGAAAGCAGATGGGCTTCCTTTTGTTCCTGACGATTTCCCGCCTGCTCGTTATCTGCATTGGCTCTCCGGAAGAATAGTCTATCATTTCATATCTCCGAAAGCTCTCTGCATTGGTGTATGTGATGAATTCGTCAATGACGGCGGAATTCCCTCCCATGTTCCGGCTCAAGTCCAATATGAGCGATTTTATCTGCCGCTCCTGGCACAATTGCGCAAGGTTTTCAAGCGTGCTCTTATATTTCTCATTCATGATGCAGGCATTCAGATGCAAAATCGCTTTATTGCCCTCAATTTCATACCCAATGAAATCACTGTCATCCGCAAAATCCAGAAAGCCGCTATATTTTTCCAGACGGCATGGCTTTACCATGCTTTCCCCATCTACCATAAAGGTAACATCATATTCTTTCTGTGCGCCAAATAGGTATCTCAGGCTCGTTTCGCTGAAAACATGATAATTTTGGTACGGATACGCGAGCATCCTGCTTCTCACCAGGTGACTGTTTTCATGCGGTATCCTTTGGGACATGAGAGAAATCAGGTTTTCCACCGTTATTCCCTGGATGCCCAAAATGTATGCCCCGGCAGGTATCCCACCGTACTCTTCCCTGAGAGCCAACCCTCCTCTTCCGTCCCATCCACAGCGCAGTGGAACGCAGAAATCTACTGGAGAATATGGCACTTCAATATTCGTATGGCCGTCCCAAAAGAACACTGTCAGCTCCGTGGCTGCATCGATAAGGTCTTCATACGTAGATATTCCCTCGATTTTCGATTGGCACAGTTCCATGAAATCTTTTCTGGTCTGCGCATCCACAAGTATGGATGGGTGCTTCATCAATGCCCTGCATAAAAAATCGTAGTCCTCCCTCAGCACAGCGTTATCCATGCTTTCTCCTCTCCGGCCATCAGGAAGTCATCTGCCGCGTCATGTTTCCTAAGTTTACCTTACCACAAAATCCATCAGGCTTCAACCATAACGAAATTTCATGGTTTCATGGATTCCACAAGCGATTGCCGCCGGATTCATTCGCATAGCTTCTTTTGTATTGCTCTTTGCCTGCTTTATGGTGTTCGCCTATCATCCTCCGGATAGGGGAATCTTCGCTGCCCCTGGCGGACAGTCATCTTCCTCCGCCCCGCCAAAAACGGAAAGAATCTGTTGATTATCATGATACAGGGCACTTCCAGAATCAATACGATCCCTATTACATTCACGAAGAAGCAGACGCGATTCAATCTGGGGATATAATCATTCACCCAGTAGGCCAGAACATGGCCATAATAGACAAAATAGAAATCCATATGCGTGGCCATTACGATCAGGCTGTTTTTTCCATAAAAGAGAAGGGGCTTGAATGGCTTGGAATTTTTGCAGATCAGCAGCAGCCCTACAGAGGAAAGCATCACAGACAAATATTCCAATGCCGGGATCCGGCCCATCACCATGGTGCGGAAATCAACGCTGCCGTTCGCCATGCTCAGGGGAATCCCCCCGAGGAACAGGCATATCCCGCCAATCATCTGGCCCGCCGAAAACCGTCCTCCCCTTTCCCAGAAGTCACGGTATCTCTCAAACAGGTAATAGCCCGCGCAGATGAGAGGCAATGCATAGGCTGCCCGCAAAAAGGTGCGCAGAAAGTCTGACAGCATCAGAATCCCTGTGGAAGCCGCGGCCCCCTGCTCTGCGAGAAGAGCGTTCCCCATATATGACACTACTGTCAAAATCAGGCTGATAAGGCAGGTGCCGACCATGGAAAGCCGCTTCACTATAGGGAGAAAAACGCATTCCGCTATAAAAAGCGCTGGAAGGAACCAGACCACGGAGCCTCCCTTGAGGGTGACGAAGGCCAGCATGCTCCCCCGCACCGTCTCCCAATCGTAAATCCCGTTCCTCCATTCCCTGATAAGCAAGGCAATATAGATCAGGCTAAAACCCAGAAAGGGAATCATCAATGAACGGCCTTTCCGGCAGAGGAGTTCTTTCATGCCCCTTTCCTTTTCCCTGCCATGGCTCATCAGCATCCCGGAAATCAGGAAAAAGAGGGGCAGCGCGAAGGAAGAGAGCCAGCCCACCACCCTATCGGGCATGGTGGAAGAATGCATGATGACAATCCCTATGATTCCTGCCCCTTTCGCCATATCCATGTATTCCAGGCGCTTTTTCTCCATAGCCTTGCCTCCCTGTACGCAGAGCTCTCCCGGGCTTCTCACTTCATGCCGCGGACGATCATCGTTACGGAAACGGATGTGTCCCACTGCTTCATCCCCGCTCTGTACAGCCGGATCCGTTCCTCATATTTGGAATCAATCACGGATATCATCTCCCCGGCATGGTCGGAGCGGGTGGACTGGATGGCCTCTAAATCATTCTGGCGCATTGCCTCAATCATCAGCTCTGCCATCTTTGCGGAATACTTGGGCGCGTCCGGAGTGAGGTCGATGATTGCATATCCGGTGGTCACGTTTGTAAAACCATTCTCCTCCATGGATGCGGGGATTTCGGACTCCGACTTTGGAAATCTGCAGACGTTGAGCTTCTCCAGATCATCTTCCTGCTGCGGAATGCTCTCCCAAAAGGCTTTTTCTTTTTCTGTGGGTTCCAGGCATGGCGCGGTGCAGTGAAGCCCTTTTCGCGCGGACAGGCACAGGCATACCCCGCCTGGTCTCAGCACCCGCCTCTGCTCGCCCCAAAAGGCAGTGGGATCAACATGCTCCTGAACCGTGTTCGAGATGGTGACGTCAAACGTATTGTCCTCAAAGGGGAGATGCGTGGCATCGCCCTCCATGAAATCGACGCCTTTGATGTTCTCTTTCGCAAAGGATATGAAATTGCTGTCCCTGTCGATTGCGGTGACATGCGCCTTGGGATACCATCTGTGCATCGCCTCCGCAAGCGCTCCCGGGCCGCAGCCAATCTCCAAAATGCGCAGCTTGGCGTTCCGATCCAGGTCGAACACGTCTTTATACTGCTCGAAGAACATATCGTCAAATCTCAGCATTCTGCTGAGGTACAGCGTCATGGTTCCCTGCACATGCTCTGACCAAATAGTATTCATCCTTTCTCCTCCTTCGCTTCGGTTCTCCCATTGTACCATAATTTCCTGCGCTTCACAATCTTATATTGCCGCTTCGCCGCTTCTGTTGCTGTAGGCTGC
>OFGX01000614.1_pt1 | contig 26055 bp, 24 predicted proteins | sample 1521831 | NCBI WGS metagenome assembly OFGX01 (sample SAMEA3504080, study PRJEB24116) | mouse gut metagenome | biome: mouse gut; feature: mouse-associated habitat; material: faeces | place: Denmark | collected 2011 | reverse complement strand
GGACATAGTTGCGGGTTTCCGTGGGGAATGGACAGATATTGCACGGCTTATTTTGTTGCTTTGTTTTTTGTTGTTTCTGGATATTTGCAGAAATCTGTCAGACCAGACGGTGCATATATATGTAAAAGATTTCGCAGGATTATTCTTCCTTATTTTGCTTATAATTTATTAATTTATATAATTTATATTGTATGGAAAGGGTTTAATAGTTTAAGTGATGCTCTTTATGCGGTGGCAGGCATATTATACTCAACGCATTGCCTCTATTTTCCTGTTGGCACGGAAGATAATCTTTTTTTCTTCCGAATTGAGAATGATCCGACATGGTTTTTGACGGCTTTCTTTTGCGCAAACATAGCTCTTTTGTTTTATATCAAATATGGTACGAAAGTAAGATATAAAATTGCTATTTTTATGTTATTTGCGGTGATAACGCAGGTTTTATATGATTGTCCGATCTTTTTGCCTTGGGGAATGGATAGAGCTTTTATTGGCGCTGATTTCATGATATTCGGATATGAATTTAGGAAGATTGATTGGAAGAAAATGAACATTAAATGGATGAAATATGTGGGAATGGTATGTCTTTTGATATTATATAAGGTATTTGACAATTAAATAAAAATAATATAAAATTTAATATATGATAAAAAGTGTAATTACATCTATTGGTATAATAGAATATGAGTTTAAACATTCTAAATCAAGACGAATGACAATAAAGGTGAAAAATGACGGTAGTGTGGTAGTTTTATCTCCTGCAAGTATTCCTATTTATCAAGTAGAGGACTTTATTAAAAGTCGTGCTAAATGGATATTGTCGCATGTTTCTCAAAATAAAATAAATTATGAAAAATTGCAAACAGCAGTGTTGGATAAAATTTATATTTTAGGTGAGGGATATGAAATATGTTTTGAAAATACCACAAATATTGGCTATAGTTTTGTGGGGAGCAAAGTAATTTTATATGGGGATAGAGATAAAGCACTTTTAAAATTAAAAAAAGATATATGCCTTAAAGCAAAAGAATATTTGACTAATAGGTTTTATTTTATAAAAGAAGAATTAGGGATAAATGAGGATATTAAGTTGGAAATACGCAATGTTAAAAGTGTGTGGGGCAGTTTTAACTTGAGTAAAAAACTGATGAAACTTGCTACAAGACTAATTGTACGCGACAAAAATACTATAGATTCTGTAATTTATCATGAGTTTGCACACTTAAAAGTGCAAAATCACCAAAAACAATTTTATAAACTTTTGCTATTATATTGCCCTAATTATTATGAGTGGCAGAAAGGTTTAAAAAATAGCAATTTTGTATTGATGGATAAATTTATTTTAGGCAAATAAAATATTTACTTGTAGCAGGCTAAATTGCTTGACAAAGGCTTTGCAACTAACTATAATGTAATAAAAATGAGAGGTATGTAATATGGATTTGTTAGCAGAGATTTTAGAAATCGCAATGTTGGTATGTTTTGGTTGTTCTTGGCCAATTTCAGTTTATAAAAGTATAAAAATAAGAACTTCAGTTGGTAAGAGTGCAGTTTTTAATATATTATTGATTATCGGTTATGTTGCTGGTATAATAAGTAAATTTTTGAAGATGGAACCATTTATGTTAGCAAATGCAACAGATGGTTTGAAAAAAGGTATATTTATTTTTGCTTTGATTATGTATTTTGTAAACCTTGCAATGATTACAGCAAACCTTGTTTTATATTATATGAATAAAAACTTGGACAACAAAAAAGCAGCAGAACTTGCAAATACTAATTCTAACCCTGAGGTAATAGAAAATATAGCAGAAGAAATTGCTAGCAACAAAGAAGATAGCAAAGAAGAAGTTGTAAATGCAGAAAATTCTGTAGAAAATAGCGAAAACTAATTTTTAAAACTAAATACTCACTCTTTAAATGGGTGAGTATTTTTTATGTATTTTAGTATATGTAAAATAACTTATACTTAAAAGTATTTTTAAATTGACAATATATATATTTAATGATAAAATATTATTGTAAGGGAAGAACGGTGTAAATCCGTCGCAACTATTATTGCCGTATAGTCGGAATGCTTACAAATAGATTTTCTGAATATGAGAGATACAATTAAATTTAAGCGAATTATTATTCGCTATGTTTTGTTTGTGACTTATACTCAAGAAAGTCACAAATATTTTTTATAAGGAGAGTTTTTATGAAAAAGAAACTTTTAGTTGTAGTAATGTTAATAGTTGTGATTTTGATGGCTGTTTTACTTGCTGGTTGTGATACCAATAAAATGACACTTGGCTTTATGGCAAGTGCGGATAGCGATATTGAGTATGTAAAAGTCAATATTAAAGATTATGAAGGAAAAACACTTTATGATTTATTAAAAGCAGAAGAGTCTTTGGAGGCTCAGTTTAATGATTATGGTGTTACAGAAATAAAAGGACTAAAGAGCGACGATAGCCATTTTATTAGTGTTTACACAACTAATGAGGCAGACCAAATGCCAGCAGATGAATATTTTACTCCTGAGCCAATGGAAGTAGATGGTGTGACTTATTATGTTGCAAATGGTATAAAAACTTTGCCTATTAGTAAAGATATTAAATATTTGTTCGTTTTAACTATAATTCAATATTAAATATGGAAAATATAGATGCAATAAAACTTTTACAAGAAAAGGCAAAAGTTATTAATAGATTACCAAAAAAATCAGATTTTACTCAAAGTGAAGTATGCTTAATAAAAGCAAAACTGGGCCCTTGGAATAGGGCTTTGGAAGAGGCGGGCTTAAAAGATGTTTCAGTACATTTCCTTGAAAAACAAAAAAGAGTAAAACAAAAAAGACAATTGAAAAAACAAAATAAAGATTAATAAACTAAAAATATTTTTTAGGCGAATTTATGCAAAAAACTGTCAAAAATCGTAGTGTTTTTATAAAATTGATATTATATTTACTTGTTGTAGCATTGCTTACTACAACAATTGTTTGTATTGTAGCATGTAGTAAAAAGTCATATGATGATAATTATATTGTTATAGAATTTAGTAATAAATATGCAGTTTTTACTATTCCTAAAGATGCTAGTATAAAAGTACAAAAGCAAAATAAGTATTATGTATTTGAGCATGTTCGCGAGATGAAAAAAAAAGAATTTGATAATTTAGTACAATATAAATTTGATAACACGGATAGTGGTAATAATACTTTTCGTATTGAAAAAGATGGGTGCATTACAAAGGCAGGATATTTTCAAAAGCAAGGGGATTTTGTGATAACCCTTGGCGGAAAAGAAGATTTATATAAAACAAACAAATATGAAATCTTACCTCAAGGCTATAGCGGTGTAGAAGACCTAATGCTTACTAATATTGGTGATAATTATTTTAAGATTATGGATATTGGCGAAACTTTTGATTTAAAACTTTTTCGTAACAATATGATAATTAATAATAATATTAGCAATGTGGAAATTGAACCAAATTTTGAGTTGGATATTTTAAATGGTGATAGTATAAGTTTTGATAAAAAAAATGAAAGCAATTTTAAAATAACTGCAATTAAACAAGGTATTACTCAAATTAAAATAAAATATCAAGCAATAGAAGTTTTAAACAATAATAACTTTTTTTGTTACAATGCAAGTAATAATAACCATGAAGTTATTGCTACATTTGCAGTGGGAGAGAATTATTTTGTAGATAATCAATTAAAAATAAACGGAAATAAATTTGATAGTGAGTTTGATACCATATATTTTGATGGTAATAATAGTGTTGCAGAATTAATATCTATAGATGCCGATAAAGTTATTTGCAATAACGAAGAAGTGCAAAAAAACAATAATAGTTATGATTTAAAAATAATCAATGGTGCTAATATTGTACAAATAATTAAAGGTAATAAAAGTCAATTTTTAACCATTTATGGCGCAAAAATTACTATAAAATCTGACATTGCGGATAATAAAATTAAATTAAAAATTGATGGAATTTATAACATATTGCCTAAAATGAGTGGACTTTATAATCCTACTCAAAGATATAATAGCAGTAATAGCCATACAAATGGTAGTTTTTTGCAATTAATTATGGCAAATGATGAGGTTTTAGATGCAAATTATTTAAGTCAATATTTTTATAAAGATAATTCACAAATTCAATTTGAATTAAAAGATGAATATTTGGTTGATGGTAAATTGGTAGTAGGTGCTCAATTTTATACTGAATGGTGGGGAAGTGATTTAGGTGAGCATAGGAATATTACAGATAATGGTATTTCCAACAACTTATCTGCAAAATGTAATAGTAAATATTTAGGATATTTTGATAGTTTTATAATTGATATAGATTAGTGGTGTAGTATGAAAAAAAAGTTATTTGCTATAGTTTTAGTGATTTTATGTTGTGCGTTGCTGGCAAGTTTGCTTGTAGGATGTAATGACCTTGGCGAAAAAGTTGGACAAGTTACTATTACTATAGAGTGCAAAACAATTTTAGATAATATGGATAAAGTGGAACAAGGGTTGTTGGATAATAATATTATTCCTGAAGATGGGGTTATTCTTAAAAAAACAACTGCAACCATTTACGAAAAAGATAATGTTTATACACTACTAAAAAGAGTATGCAAACAAAATAAAATTCATTTAGATTATGATTATGAGGCAGTTTTTCAAACTTATTATATAAAAGCAATAAACCATATATATGAAATGAGTGTAGGGGAAAGTTCTGGTTGGATGTATTTTATAAATGGAATGGAAGCGGATAAAGGAGCATCACTATACAAATTGAAAGGTGGAGAGGATATTTTGTTTGCTTATACTGTAGTTGTAGGAGATTTAAAGTGATAGAAAAACAAAACCCAATAACTATTTTATGTTATATATTTTTTGTAATTTTTATTACAATGTTCAGCACTAATCCAATTATGCTGAGCATATCTTTTGTTTCTGCAATTTTAATTTATCTTAGTTTGCAAGGTGTAAAAAAAACATTAATAAGACTAATGTATTCTGTAATTTTTATTTTGATTATAACAATATTTAATCCATTGTTTTCGCGTCAGGGGATGACAATACTTTTTTTAATAGGTGAGTTTGCTATTACTTTAGAGGCTTTGGTATATGGTATAATTATTGGGTTAATGTTTAGTAGTGTTATGATTTGGTTTGGAGTGCTAAATACATTGCTAGATAGTGATAAAATATCCTATATTTTTAGCAAATATACTCCAAAAATCGGTACTATTTTGTCAGTTTCTTTAGGTTTATTTCCAAAATACATAAGTCAGTACCGCAAAATAGATAATAATTTGAAAGGCTTAGGCTTGTATGATAACGTAAATGCACTTAGCAAAATTAAACTTAAGTTTCATGCTTTATCCACACTTGTTAGTTGGTCTATTGAGGGTGCAGTTACACTTTCAGATAGTATGTCCGCAAGAGGATATGACTTAAAAGGCAAGCGCATTTATTTAAAATATAGTTTTGGCATATTGGATATTTTATTTTTGTTATTTAGTTTTGCTATAGGAATTTGTTTGCTTGTATTTATGGGACTGGGAGTGTGTAGTTTTTATTATTACCCTACTTTTAAAGTGTTGGAATGGGATAGTAATATTTGGATATATTTTGTAACATTTGGGTTTATGAATATAATGTTTTTAATTAATGTATGGGGGATGATAAAATGGCAATTTACAGTTTCAAAAATTTAACTTTTACGTATAGCACTAAAAATACTCCAACATTAAATAAAATTGATTTAGAAATAGAAAAAGGTGGCTTTTATATAATTTGTGGTAAATCTGGTTCTGGCAAGTCTACACTTTTAAAACTTATGAAAAAGGAACTTACTCCGCGCGGTAAATGTGATGGACAAGTACTTTATAAAAATACCAATGTAAATTTGTTAGATAGCAGAGTTTCCGCTCAAGAGATAGGCTTTTTGCACCAGGACATAGAAAATGGCTTAGTTTGTGATAAGGTATGGAAGGAATTATCTTTTGGTTTGGGTAACCTTGGGTATAGTGATGATTATATAAGTGCTAGGGTTGCGGAAGTGTGTGAATACTTTGGGATTAGCAAGTGGTATAATAAAAAAATAAGCGATTTGTCTGGCGGTAGTAAGCAAATAGTGTCTTTAGCCGCAATTATGACAACAAACCCAGAGGTGTTATTGCTTGATGAGCCAACTTCTATGTTAGACCCTATTGCTAAAAAGAATTTTGTAAATTTGCTTGTTAGAATAAATAAAGAGTTAGGTGTAACTATTGTGGTAGTAGAACATAATATGGAAAATTTGTTTGAAGTTGCTACAAAAACAATAGTGGTAGATGATGGGGAAGTCGCTATATGTACTGAGCCATTGCTATTGCCACAAACTTTAAAAGACAAACATTACGCAAAATATATTGGACTAACTGAGTTTGCAGAAATATTTTCAGCATTAGGTGGTAGTGGAAAAATACCTGTTGATATTGAGAATAAAAGAAAATGGCTAAAAAATTGTTATAAAGATAATTATAACAATGAAAAAATTGATAGCAATAATGGTTTAAAAACAGATTTTTCAGATAACACAATTTTATCTGCAGAAAATTTGTATTTTAGGTACAAAAAGAATGAAGAAGATATTATAAAAGGCTGTAATTTTAATTTGCAAAAAGGTGAGGTAGTTTGCATATTAGGGGGCAATGGTGGTGGCAAAACAACATTTGTAAACTTGCTTGCAAAAATTTTGAAACCTTATTCTGGATATATAAAAATGGATAAGTCTAAAAAAATAGGGCTGCTAGCACAAAATGCAAAAGGGTTATTTGTTGAGGATAGTGTGCAAAATGAAATGTATGTTACCGCAAAATTATTAAAAAAAGATAAAAGTTTAGCGGAACAACTAATGAGGCAATTTGAACTTTTACATATTGCGGATAGCCATCCTTATGATATTAGTGGTGGCGAAGTGCAAAGACTGGCTCTTGCAAAATTGTTTTTAGTAAGTCCGGATATTATTATATTAGACGAGCCAACTCAAGGTATGGATATGCTAAATAAGGAATATCTTAAAAATTTAATTTTTGAGCAAAAGAAGTTGGGTAAAAGCATAATAGTTGTAACTCATGATTTAAGGTTTGCTGCAGAAATGGGTGATAGAGTTGGACTATTTTTTGATGGTAAAATTTTATCATTAAGGCAAGCAAAAGATTTTTTTGCAGATAATTCCTTATACACTACAGAAAGTAGTTTGCTAACACGTGATTTTGCAAAAGATTTGTATACAGTACAAAAAGTTGTAGACTGCATAAACAAAAATACGCAAGAAGAGTTGTTATAAAAAATAGTAATTAAGTATATGGTAAAAAAAATTAATATAAAAAATTTAATATTTTATATTATTGCATTTGCAATTATTCCTTTAATAATTGCAATAGGTATTTTGTTTTTGCCGCAAAAAAATTATGCAGTTATATCTTTTTGTATTGCTATACTTTGCAATATACCTTTTTTACTTAACTTTGAAAAATCAAAAACTAACACGCGTGAGTTAGTATTAATTTCTGTAATGGTAGTGCTTACAGTTGTAAGTAGATTAATTTTTTCACCTATTCCATCATTTAAGCCGATAACTGCAATGGTTATAATCACAGGTGTAGCATTTGGTGCAAAAGCAGGATACATAACAGGTGCTATGTCAGCACTTTTATCTGATATATTTTTTGGGCAAGGTCCTTGGACTCCTTTTCAAATGTTAATTTGGGGAATTATAGGCTTTTTTGCAGGGTTACTATTTTGCAATAAAAAAATTAGATTATGGCAAATAATTATATATGGTATTTTTAGCGGAATTGTATTTTCTTTAGTTATGGATATATGGACGGTGCTAGCAATGGATAATAGTTTTACCTTTTTAAGATATGGTGAGGTCCTACTTGCAAGTATTCCATTTATGGCAATTTATGCAGTGTCTAATTTGATATTTATATTGCTTTTAACTAAGCCATTTATGAAAAAATTGCTTAGAATAAAAGATAAATTTGGAGTGTTTGGCAAAAATTAAAAAACATTAATATATAATGATTTGAAAATAAAAGCACAGCAATTTTTTTTGCTGTGCTTTTTATATATTTTTAATTTTACCAAACATTGTTTATAACTTTGCCATTAACAAAACTTGCAATGTTGCTATCCATAATTTCCATTAATCTGCCACGAGCCTCTACTGTTGCCCAAGCAAGGTGAGGAGTAATAAATGCGTTGTCACAACTAAATAATGGATTATCTTTTTCTGGTGGTTCTTTTGTTAAAACATCGCCACCATAAGCCAAAACTTTTTGTGATTTTAGGTTTTCAGCAAGTTCTTTTTCGTCAACTAAGCCACCGCGAGCAGTGTTTATTATGATAACTCCATCTTTCATTTGCTTAATGGTTTTGTTGCAAATAAGTTTATTACTTTGGTTATTTAAAGGGCAGTGCAAAGAGATAATATCACTATTTTTTAATAGATAATCAAGAGGTACTATTTCTGCATACTCATCAGTTCCGCCACTTCTTCTGTAACCTAAAACTTTCATACCAAAGGCTTTTGCAATAATTGCCACTTGTTTTGCGATGTCGCCATATCCAATTAAGCCTATAGTTTTACCATATAGTTCTATTTGTTTAGTTTTGTTATAACAAAAATCTGGACAATTTGCCCATTCTCCTGCTTTTACACTATCATTGTGCAAACCTACTTGGTTAGTAATCTCAAGCAAAAGTGCTATAGTAAATTGTGCAACAGATGGTGAAGAGTATTTTGGAATATTGCAAACATAAATTCCTCTTTCTTTTGCACAAGTAATATCAATAGAATTGTACCCTGTTGCAAGCATAGCAATCATTTTTAGTTTAGGAAGTTTATCAAAAATTGGTTTGTCAATTACTATTTTATTTGCAAGTATAATGTCTGCGTCTTTTGCACGTTCAGAAATTAATTCATAAGGAGTGCGTGGATAGCAAATAACTTCGCCATATTTTTTTAAAAAATCATAAGTATAGTCGCCACGAGTTGCTGGATATCCATCTAAAATTACTATTTTCATAATCAAATCCTTTGTGTAATATTTAATGCAAGTTTATTTTAGCATAACAGTTTAAAAAAATCAAATAACACGAGTTAAATTGTGCAAAAAGTCTAAAATATGTAGACACTTTTTGCTTATTGTGATATACTTTATATAATCATAAGATTATGCAAAAGGAAATATTTATTATATGCGACTTAGGAAAAAGAAGAATTTAGATGAAAGGATAAAAGCATGTTGGGATATACTTGTGGTGTACGAACAATTTGGTTTTTATGATTTACCAGAAGATAAAAGATGCAATTTAATTGACTATAAAAAAGTTTTTGGAAATAATAATCCTGTCCATTTAGAGGTAGGGTGTGGCAAAGGTGGTTTTGTTGCAGAGATGGCTTTGTTGCATCCAGAAATAAATTTTTTAGCAGTTGAAAAAATTAGCAATGTTTTGATTTGTGCAATGGAAAATTGCAAAAAGTTAGGTATCAAAAATGTTAAATTTTTAAATTGTGATGCGTCTAATTTAGGGTATTACATAAATGAGGATAGCATATCAAAATTGTATTTGAATTTTTCTTGCCCATGGCCAAAAAAGAAATATGCTAATCAAAGATTAACAAATGCAAGGTTTTTAAAAATTTACCAAAAACTATTGACGACGGATGGAGAGATATTGCAAAAAACTGATAGCCCATTAATGTTTGAATATTCTGTAGAGCAGTTATCTCAATTTGGGTTTGGGTTGTTTGATGTAAGTTGTGATTTGCATAATAGCAAAATAGAAAATGAAGTTTTGACTGAATACGAAAAATATTTTAGTGGTATTGGCAAACCTATTTATCATATAGGTGCAAGATTAAATAAATAATAATTAAATTTAATTGCGATTTTTGAAAGGTTTTTTATGGATATTGGCAAGTTATTGCAAAAAAATACAGAGGAATTATTTAAAGAGGCAGATAGCATTAGGCGGGATAATGTCGGTGATATTATTCACATAAGAGCACTGCTTGAAATATCCAACATTTGTTATAGGAATTGTGATTATTGTGGTTTAAGGTCAGATAATAAAATATTAACTAGATATAAAATGAGTTTGCAAGATATAGAAAAAACTGCAAAACTTGCTTATGATACAGGTTATAAAACTATAGTTTTGCAGTCAGGCGAAAGTAATTGTTATGATATAAAAGAGTTTGCTGATATGGTAGCAAAACTAAATAACTATGGTTTGACTGTAACTTTGAGTTTTGGTGAATTATCATATATAAACTTAAAATTATTAAAAGATGCTGGGGCTAAAAGATATTTGCTAAAATTTGAAACAGCAGATAGTAAGTTGTACGCAAATTTGCATAAAGGTTATACTTTGGAAGATAGATTAGACTGCTTATATGCAATTAAAGAATTGGGGTATGAAACCGGTAGTGGCTTTTTGGTTGGACTGCCACAAGAAAACGAAGACACAATAATAAACAATTTGCAATTGCTACAAAAATTGAATTGTGATATGGTGGGTATTGGAGTATTTATACCGCACAAAAATACACCACTTGCAAGTTTAAATAGTGGCAGAGTAGATATTACAAAAAAATGTGTTGCTATAACAAGAATTTTATTGCCAAAATGTAATATTCCTATTACAACTTCTCTTAGTGAGTTTGGTGATAAATATCAAATGTTTAGCGGTGGTGCTAATGTTATTATGCAAAATATTACACCCAAAATTTTTGCAGATAATTATCAAATTTATCCTAAAAAAATTGTAAACATAGATATTTTAAAAGATAGAAGCAAGTTAGAAAAAGATATTAATTTATTAGGCAGAAGACCAATTTAAAGGGGGTATATATGTATAAAGTAAGTAGCAGTGTTGCAGAAGAATTTATATCTCATGACGAAATTATTGATTCTTTGCAGTTTGCAAAAGATAATGCAAATAATATTGCTTTTTTAAATGAAATTATTCATAAAGCCTCTAATTTTGAAGGTTTGACTCATAGTGAAGCAATTACTTTATTAGAGTGTGAAGATAAACAAATAATTAGCAAAATTTTTGAGTTGGCATACAAAATAAAGCAAAAATTTTATGGCAATAGAATAGTTATGTTTGCACCATTGTATTTATCTAATCATTGTGTAAATAGTTGTTTGTATTGTCCGTATCATTTAAAAAATAAAACTATTCCACGCAAAAAATTGCAAGGTGACGATTTAGTGCAAGAAGTAGTTGCTCTTCAAGATATGGGACATAAACGACTTGCTATTGAATCAGGTGAGCATCCTACAATTAATCCAATTGAGTATATTTTGGAGTGTATAAACACTATTTATTCAATTAACCATAAAAATGGTGCAATAAGGCGAGTAAATGTAAATATTGCAGCAACCAGTGTGGGAAATTATAAAAAACTTAAAGATGCTAAAATTGGCACATATATACTTTTTCAAGAAACTTATAATAAGGAAAATTATAAAAGATTACATCCAGTAGGACCAAAAAGCAATTATGCCTATCATACAGAGGCAATGGATAGAGCAATGCAAGGTGGCATAGATGATGTTGGTATTGGTGTTTTGTTTGGACTTGATAATTATAAATACGAATTAGTAGGTCTTTTGATGCACAAAGAACATTTAGAGGCAAGTTTTGGTGTAGGACCACATACAATTAGCCTGCCTAGAGTAAGACCAGCAGACGATATTGATATGAACGATTTTGAAGATGGTCTGACTGACGAAAGGTTTGCAAAACTTGTTGCAATTTTAAGGATAGCAGTGCCTTATACTGGACTTATTATTTCTACAAGAGAAGATATTAAAGTAAGGGAAAGATTATTGCAAGTTGGTGTTACTCAACTAAGTGGTGGCTCTAAAACAAGTGTTGGTGGATATTCAAAACAAGAGGAAGAGGGGGATAGTAGTCAATTTGAAATTGCAGATAACAGAACTCTTGATGAAGTTGTAAATTGGCTTTTGTCCTTAGGTTATATCCCAAGTTTTTGCACTGCATGTTACAGAGAGGGTAGGACAGGCGATAGATTTATGCGTTTGGTTAAAAGTGGTGCAATTGCAAATGTGTGTGCTCCAAATGCACTATTAACACTTGCAGAATATCTTTATGATTATGCAAAAGAGGATACCAAAAAAATAGGTTTTGAAGTTATTAAAAAAGAGTTAGCAAATATCCCTAGTGATAAAGTAAAAGCGGTAGTACAAGAAAATTTAAATAAGATAAAAGATGGCAAAAGAGATTTTAGATTATAATTAGCCACGATTTTTGAAAGGAATTTTTGTTTTTTTTGATTATGGATAAGATAGTAGTTGGTGTGTTTGGAAAAATTAATAGTGGTAAATCAACCTTAGTAAATAGCCTTGCTAAGGAAAGTGTTTCCATTGTATCTAATGTAAGAGGTACTACTTCTGATTCCGTTTACAAAATGACAGAAATTGAAAGTGTGGGAAGAGTTAAATTAATTGATACTGCAGGGTATGACGATGATAGTGCACTTGCAAAAGAAAGATTAGAAATAGTAGAAAAAGATTTTAATTTATCCGATATAGTAATTATTGTGTATAAAGATAAATTAGATGTAAAGGATGAGTATTGGATTAATAAATGCAAAAGTGCCAACAAAAAATTTATATTGTGCAAAAATGTTTTTGACTGCGATGTGGCACAAATAAAAGATAACGAGTTGTGGCTAAATGCACAAGATATAAATCAAGTAAATTGTGTGCTAGAGCAAATAAAACGTTTTGCGAGCAAAAAAAATAAAGACATTTTAGGTGATTTAGTTGGCTTTGGGGATAATGTATTATTATGTATGCCACAGGATGAGGAAGCACCAAATGGCAGACTAATCTTGCCTCAGTCCATTACTATAAGAGCAATTATGGATAAAGGCGGTGTGCCTGTAATTGCAAATAAGGACAATTTTGAGTTAATGTTTAACAAATTGAACAAGGATATTAAACTTGTGATTTGTGATTCTAGTGTTTTTGATTTTGTGTACAATATAGTGAAAAATAACGTCTCAATTACAAGTTTTTCGGTGCTTTTTGCAAAGTTTAATGGGGATATAAATGTTTTTATTGATGGTGCAAATAGCATAAATAACTTGAAAAATGAAGATAAAGTTTTGATTATGGAAGTGTGTAGTCATACAATATCCCACAAAGATATTGGTAGCAAACTAATTCCTACTTTGATTAAAAATTATACGGGTAAAAATATTTTGTTTGATTTTGCAAGAGGTAAGGACGAGCCAAATGACTTGTTGCAATATAAATTAGTTATACATTGTGGCGGGTGCACTCAAAACAGCGAATTTATGATGGCAAGAATTAATAAGTGCAAAAAGTTAAATGTGCCAATAACTAATTATGGAATTTTAATTGCAAAAATAAAAGGTATATTGGATAAAATAGTTTATTAATATAAAAAATTAAACTAATTAGCAATAGGGTAATTTTAGCCAATTATTTTCGATATCATAGAGTGGTATTTTTTATTTTGCTATGCAAAAGAATAACAAAAAGTAAAATCTAATTTTTTCGAGTGTATTCGTTTGTAATAGAAAAAAGTAGTGTTTGACTAATTATTAAAAAAGTAGTACAATTATATAGAATTTAATAAACTGAAAATTTTTCAGATTTAATAAGGAGAATTTTATGTCAGAACCTATTATTGGCAATGAGCCAAATAACAGAAAAAAACAAAAACGTATTCCGATAGAAGGCATTTTGAACAAATTGTCAAAAATGAAATTTAAAACTGCATTAATTTTGCTTGGAGTTTTAACTGCTATTATAATTTTTTGGCAAATTTATTTTAGTTTAATATCTTTTTCTATTTACAATATTGGACTTAGAGCATTTATAATAATTTTGTTATTGCTATGGTCTATACCTTTTGTTGGATTTTTTATCCGTAATAGAAAAAATGGCTATACTAAAAAAGAGGCATTTAATAAGGTACATTGGGGTTGGAAGATTCCTGCAGGTATTGCAGCAGTTTTAATTGTTATTTGTATTTGCCTTGCAATATTTACAACACCTATGTTTATGGCAAAATCATATAACACAATGATAAATGTGCAAACAAAATCAGGCACTGTAGAAGAACCATTTAAAGAGTTTACTGAAGAGGTTGACGATTTTTATGATGGTGAAATGAAAGTTGCTATTATTGATAAATACTTTGCTGCAAAATTAGGCGAAAAAGTTTTGGGTGCAAGCAGTGGTGGTTATGCCAGCCAGTTTGAAATAAATGATTATACTTTAATTTATTACAAAGACAGTTTGTATTGGGTTGGAGCATTAGAGCCAAAAGGCTTTTTCCAATGGACAAGTTCGTCAAAAACTGGTACTCCGGGTTATGTAATGGTAGATGCAACTCAAACAGACTCTAACGCAAGGGCAGAACTTGTTACTACTCATAATTTAAAATTTACTCCTGGTGCTTATTTGTGGCATGATGCAGAAAGACAAATGTATTTTTCAAATATGGGTGCTTTAAGAGAAAATGAGTTAGGTTTTGAACTTGATGATGATGGTATTCCATATTATACTCAAGTTATTTATAAAAAGAAATTTGGTATTACAAGTGGTGACGAGGCAACTGGTTTGTTGATAATGAACGCAACAACTGGTGAGTGCAAAAGTTATCCAATAGACAAAGTGCCAGAATGGGTTGATAATGTTCAGTCTCATGATATGATTTTAAAACAATTGGATTATTGGGGTGAATATTCTCACGGATATTTTAATACTTGGTTTGCAAAAGAAGAGGTTAATAATACTACAGACGGATACAACTATGTTTACAATAATGGTAGATTTTATATTACTACAGGTATAACTGCAAAATCAGAAGATAGTGCTATAATTGGTATGGTATTGTCAGATTTAAGAAGTAAGGAAACTACAATGTACAATATGGTTGGTGCAACAGAACAAGCAGCAAGAAAATCTGCACAAGGTATTCAAGAGGTAGCGGCTGCTGGATACTATGCATCTTTCCCAACATTAATTAACTTCCACGGTGTACCAACTTTTTATATGGCTCTAAAAGATGATGCTGGTAATATTAAAATGTATGCTTACGTAAATGTACAAGATTTTACAACTAAACTTGCAGCAGCAAGCACTCCAGAAGAAGCAAAAAATAAATATTACCAAATGATAAAAGGTGACGTTATAGACAAACCAGTTGTGCCTAGTGGAGAAGAAAAGGAAGGCACATTTATAAGAGAACTACAACTTGACGGAACAACAAGTATTATGATACAAGTAGAAGATAAAATTTATTACGTTTCTGCAAAAATTACTGGTTCAGACAAATGGCTAATGGCTGATATGAATAAAGGCGATATAGTAAAAGTAAAAATTAATAATGGAAAAGTAACAGAAGTTGTAAGTGTAACACCTAAAAGTTAAATTTAAACAACTTTAAAGGAAGATGGAAAACATCTTCCTTTTTTTGTATTACCCCCGATTTTTGATAAGTTAATTAGATAAATATACGATTTTAAATTTATCAAATTAAGAAAAAATTAAACAAATTTTAGATAATAGAATAAAATTATTTAGTGTTTACTTAGGATAAATAAATTATATTTTGGTATTGAAATTTGCTTTTAAATAATGTATAATAGAGTTAGTAATAATTAAGAGGTGGACTATGGCAAAACCTAATATATTGCTTATAACATCTGACCAACAACATTTTAGTATGTTGGGAAAAGTAAATAAAATTTTAAAAACACCTAATTTGGATAAATTAGCAGATGAGGGAATGTCCTTTGACAGAGCATATTGCCCTAATCCAACTTGTTCACCTTCTAGGTCAAGTTTGCTAACTGGTATGTATCCATCTGAGCACGGCTGTTGGTCGCTTGGCACTAAACTTAATGAAGATATACCAACCTTGAGTGGTTATCTTGCAGATAATGACTATGAAACAGCACTAATTGGTAAGGCACATTTTCAGCCAACTAAAGGTACTGAACAATTTCCGTCATTAGAAACACCAGAATTTATGTGGGATATTGACTTTTGGCGAAACTACGATAAAGAATTTTATGGTTTTAAACATATTGAGTTGTTGCGTAACCACACAGCGGAGCATTGGGTAGGGCAACATTATGTTGCGTGGCTAGAAGATAATGGTTGCAAAAATTGGCGAAAATACTTTTTTAGACCACGTGGCAAAATGTTTAATAAAGAAATGGGGTGTTGGAAAATACCAGAAAAATTCCATTATAATAATTTTATTGCAGAAAAAACTAATTCGCTTTTGGAAGAATACAAAAAGGAAGATAAACCATTTTTTATTTGGGCAAGTTTTCCTGACCCGCACTATCCTCAGTTAGTGCCAGCACCTTATGATAAAATGTATAAGGCGGAGGATATGGAAATTCCTGATTTTTGTATAGACGAGCACAAAAATAACCCGCCATATTTTAGCGAGGTATTTAAGAAAAAACCTAATCTTGTAGAGTATAAAGAGTCCGGACAAGGTGTTCATGGTTTGCATAGGCATATATTTAACAAAAAAAGACAGCAACAAAAACTTGCGTATGCCTATGGAATGGTTACTTTTATGGACAAATACATTGGTATGATTTTGGATAAGGTTAAGGAGTTGGGGCTTGATGATAATACTATAATTGTGTTTACAACTGACCACGGTGATTTGTTTGGACAACATGGATTTATACACAAATGTATTTTCCATTATGAAGATTTGCTTAGAGTGCCAATGATAGTAAAATACAAAAATCATATCCCTAATGGAATAAGGTCTAATAGTTTGCAGTCGCTAGTGGATATTGCACCAACACTACTTGATTTGTGTGATATAAAGGTGCAAAATACAATGTCTGGTGTTAGTCAGTCATCTGTATGGCTTGGCACAAAGGAAAAGGAAAGAGATTATATAATTTGTGAAAACCGCCACGAGCCTCATGCTATGCACCTAGTAAGTTATGTGGAAAAAGATTATAAACTAACTGTATATGAAAATAGGGAATATGGCGAGTTGTATGATTTGAAAAATGACAAAGGTGAGCATAATAACCTATGGAATAGCGAAGAGTATAAACTATTAAAAACACAAATGCTATACAAATATTTGCTTGCGGAAATGAAAAAAGATAAAACAAAAGTTTGTGATAAAACTATAGATAATTTTAAAATAAACATTAATATCCCATCAAAAATCGCTACTATTTATGATAAACAAGGTAATAATATTTGGGATAATACAGATTTTATAGATATAAAAATTAGTTTGCTACTAAAATTAATAAGCGATATTATAGGTTCAAGACCTATGTGGATGCCACGAATAGCAGGTGCATAAATATTGATAGCAAAAGTTTAAAATAACTTTGTATAGTATAAATAATAATTTTAGTAATAGATGGCTTGATTTTATGATTTTGTTAGGATAAATTGCAGATAAATACATGTAGGTAAAACACTCAGACATGTAAAATTAATCATTTAAAAAAAAATTGTGTTACAATATTAGCAACTATAAAACTATTTTATAAAAATATGCGTTTGTATTTATTATTAAAGTAACAAGGAGATAGTATTATGATAAACAAAAATATGAAAATTGCAGAACTTTTGGAACTAAATGTATCTGAAGAAAAAATTAATAAAATTGCAGAAACATTGTTTAGTTTTGGTATGCACTGCTTAGGCTGTGCTATGGCAAGTGGCGAAACTTTGGAAGAGGCTGCTATGGTTCACGGCATAGATATTGACGAAATGGTTGAGGCTTTGAATAAAGTAGTAAATGAATAATTAAAATTACCATTCCTAAAGGAGTGGTAATTGATTTTATGATTATTCGCTTTAAACAAAGTGGATAATAATTTTTATTGAATAAAAACACAACTATATTTAGGAGAAAGATAATGACGGATATTGAGATAGCAAATGCGACCCAAATGCTAGAGATTACTGAAATTGCAAAAAAACTTGGTTTGAGCGATAAAGATATAGACCCTTATGGACATTATAAGGCAAAAATTAATGTTACACCCAAAGATAAAAAAGGCAAATTGATTTTGGTTACTGCCATTAACCCTACAAGTTTAGGCGAGGGCAAAACTACTACTTCAATTGGACTTGCAGATGGAATGTCTAAAATAGGCAAACAAGTTTGTCTTGCTTTGCGTGAGCCTTCATTAGGACCAGTGTTTGGTATAAAAGGTGGTGCTACTGGTGGTGGACATGCACAAGTTTTGCCAATGGAAGATATTAATTTGAACTTTACTGGCGACTTGCACGCAGTTACAACAGCAAACAACTTGATTTCTGCTATTTTGGATAATCATATTCAGCAAGGTAATAGTTTGGGTATTGATGTTAGAAGAATAACTTGGAATAGATGTGTTGACTTAAATGACAGAGCATTAAGAAATGTTTTAGTTGGTTTAGGTGGAAGATTAAATGGTGTGCCACGTGAGGACCATTTTAATATTACAGCAGCATCAGAAATTATGGCAGTGCTTTGCCTAGCAACTGATTTGATGGACTTAAAAAGAAGAGTTGGTGATATTATTGTTGGCTATAACTATGAAGGTAAACCTGTTACTTGCCATGATTTGAAAGTTGAAGATGCAGTAGCAATTGTTTTAAAAGAAGCAATTAAGCCAAACCTAGTACAAACATTGGAGGGCACTCCAGCAATTATCCATGGCGGACCATTTGCAAACATTGCCCATGGCTGTAATACTGTTATTGCAACAAAACTTGCAATGTCACTTAGTGATTATACAATTACAGAGGCCGGCTTTGGTGCAGATTTGGGTGCAGAAAAATTCCTAGATATTAAGTGCAGAGTTGCTGGTATTGAGCCTGACTGTATTTGTCTTGTTGCAACTATTAGAGCACTAAAATACAATGGTGGCAAAAAATCTGATTTTGATAAAGAAGATTTGGAATCTATTAAAAATGGTATTTGCAATTTGCTTGGACATATTGATAACTTGAAAAATGTATTTAATAGCAATGTTGTTGTTGCAATTAATAAGTTTATAACAGATACCGATAAGGAAATAGAATTTGTAAGAAGCAAGTGTGAAGAGTATGGTGCAAAAGTTGTGTTATGTGAAAGTTGGGCAAAAGGCGGCGAAGGTAGTGTTGAACTTGCAAAAGCAGTTGTAGATATAGTGGATAATAACAAAAACAAACTTACTTATGCTTATGACTTAACTGATGATATAAAAACAAAAATAGAAAAAGTTGCAAAAAAAGTGTATGGTGCAAAAAGTGTTGACTTTACAAAACAAGCACTAAATGCAATTGCAAATTGTAAGGAATTAGGCTTTGATAATTATCCTGTTTGTATAGCAAAAACTCAGTATTCTTTTTCTGATGACCAAACTATGCTTGGTAGACCTAAAGATTTTGTATTCCATGTACAGGATATTCAAATTAGGAGTGGTGCTAAATTTATTGTTGCAATTGCTGGTAGCATTATGCTTATGCCGGGACTTGGCAAAAATCCTGCAGCCTGCAATATGGAAATTGACGAAAATAATGTAATAAAAGGATTATTTTAATAATGGAAAAATCAACTAATTTTATTGAAGATATTATAAATAATGATTTAGAGTGCGGCAAGCACAGCGAGATAATAACTAGGTTTCCACCAGAGCCAAACGGATATTTACATATTGGTCATGCAAAAAGTCTTTGCATAAACTTTGGCATGAAAGAAAAATACAATGGTAAGTGCAACTTGAGATATGATGATACAAACCCTGCAAAAGAAGATGTAGAGTATGTAGATAGTATTAAAAAAGATATAGAATGGTTAGGCTTTAAGTGGGATGCGGAACTTTATGCTTCTGACTATTTTGATAGAATGTACGAATGTGCAGTTTTGCTTATTAAAAAAGGTCTTGCCTTTGTATGCGATATGACAAGCGAGGAAATTAGGGAAAACAGAGGCACTTTGACTACTCCAGGCAAAAATTCACCTTATAGAGATAGAAGTATTGAGGAAAACCTAGATTTGTTTAGTCGTATGAAGGCTGGCGAATTTGCTGATGGTAGCAAAGTTTTAAGGGCAAAAATTGATATGGCAAGCCCTAATATCAATATGCGTGACCCTATTATTTATAGAATTTTGCGTGAGTCTCACCACAGGACTGGTGATAAATGGTGTATTTATCCTATGTATGACTTTGCTCACCCTTTGGAAGATGCTTTTGAGGGTATAACTCATAGTATTTGTACTTTGGAGTTTGAGGACCATAGACCACTTTATGACTGGGTAAAAATCAATTGCGGTTTTGACCCAGGTCCAAGACAAATTGAGTTTGCAAGACTTAATATGAACAGAACAATAATGTCAAAAAGATATTTAAAGAAACTAGTTGACGAAGGTTTTGTTGATGGTTGGTCTGACCCAAGAATGCCTACTTTAAGTGGTATGAGGGAAAGAGGCTATCCACCTGAAGCAATTAGAGATTTTTGTGAAAGAGTTGGTGTTGCAAAAGCAAATAGTGAAGTTAATACTGCTATGCTAGAGTTTTGCGTTAGGGAAAACTTAAATGCAAATGCGGATAGAGCAATGGTAGTAAAAGACCCTATCAAAATGATTATAGAGGGTGCAGATAACGAAACTTATTTGGTCGAAAATAACCCTAATGCAGAAGAAAAGGAATACCATAACGTTACTTTTAGTAATGAGTTGTTTATTGAAAGAGATGACTTTATGATAGACCCACCACCTAAATACAAAAGACTTGTTGTTGGCGGTACTGTAAGACTAAGAAATTCTTATATTGTGGAGTATAAAAGCCATAAGTGCGATAGCAACGGACTTGTAGAAAGTGTTACTGTTCAAATCATACCAGATAGCAAAAGCGGTGGCACAAATGCAGGAATGAAAGTAAAAGGTGTTATCCAATGGGTAAATGCAAAAGACTATTTGCCTTGCGTATTGCACGAGTATGATTATTTGCTACTTGATGGCGATGGTGATTTTAATGATAGATTAAATCCAGATTCTCATATAATATATGACAAAGCAGTTGGGGAAAGCAGTTTGAAAAATGCTAAACCTTATGATAGATTTCAATTTATGCGTATAGGTTATTATAGTGCTGTTAGTAACTATGGCAAAAATGGCAAATACGAATTTAATCGTATTGTATCATTAAAAGACAGTTTTAATTTTAATAACAAATAAAAAGATAAGGTAAAATTTATTATGCAAAAAACAAAAAAATATCTGACAATTCTTGCGTATACTATACCAAGTTTAATATTTGTTTGCTATATACTATTTTTGTGCTTTATGCCAAAGGAAGTTGCAGTGCACTTTAATTTAGAGGGCAATGTAGATAGGTATGGTAGCAAATATGAGTTTTTAATTACTGCGTTTGTGTTTTACTTAATTCCAATGGTATTAACACTTATTTATGATAGAGTAAAAATGCCTGATTTGTACAAAGTTGTAGGTTTATCTTGTGCTTTGGCTATGCCGTTAGCCTTTATTGGTGTAACTATTTACTTTTTTGTAAAAGTTGCAATAAATAGTGTAGGAGTAATATTTTTGCTAGAAAATAGAATATCTTTTATACTAACTTTTGTTGCTGCCTTAATATTTATTGCTACACATATTTTGCCTTTTGTTTATGGAAAGCAAAAATTTAAAAAAGAAATAACACAAAAATACTACTATGTTATTTATATTTTAATGGGTGTGTGCAGTTTTGGTATACTAATAGGCACATTGTTTTTGGGTAATTATTATTCATTTATAGTATTCTTTGGACTAATAGCACTTGCTATTGCAGTTTGGTATATCTTTGCAGCAGTTATTAAAAAGATAGAAAATAAAAGTAAATAACTATTATAATAAAAATAATAAATAAAAAAGCACTGTTATCCAGTGCTTTTTTTGTTGCAAAATTATTTTATTAAATGCTATATATAGCAGTAAAAAAATATTTTATTTAGGTATAATTTTTATAAGAAAAAAATATTTTAACAAGTTACATCATTTAGTGATGTACTCAATTACAAATAAAGTTTAAAATGTCATAATATAATAAAAAGGACTTAATATGACTATAAATGATGCTATAGCAAGTAGAATAATATTTTTACTTCGCAAAAACCAAATGACAAAATACAGGTTAGAAAATAATGCAAATATTAAGCATAGTGTTATGTTTAATATAATTTCTGGAAAGAATAAAACTATTACATTAACTACACTTTTTAAAATATGTAATGGTTTAAATATTTCTATTTTGGAATTTTTAGATGATGATTTATTTAACTCAAATAATTTAGATTATGATTAATTTAAATGTGATAAAAAAACAAAAACTACTGGTTTCCCAGTAGTTTTTTGCGTTATAATATTTATTTTTTTATTAATCAATAACTCTTACTTTAAGCACACCATTCAATTTTTGGATAGTATCAAGTGTTTTGCTGTCAATAGATTTCTTCAAATCAATAATAATGTATCCAACATTGCCACGAGTTGCAGTTGCAATATTTGCCATATTGCTAGATACAAGGGCAGTTACTTCACTTGCCATATTGTCATTATTTTTATATGCAATAGTTAATCTATCATTATTAGTTTTTGCAACAGTTATTCTAGGGAAGTTTACACTATTAACAATATTACCATTTTCCAAATAATCTTTCAATTCATTTGCAGCCATAACAGCACAATTATCTTCCGCCTCAGGAGTAGAAGCACCTAAGTGAGGTATAGCAATAATATTCTTTTTGCCCAAAAGTTCACCACAAGGGAAGTCAGTTACATATTTTGCAACTTTACCTTGCTCACAAGCCTCAATGATATCTGCGTTGTTTACAAGTTCGCCTCTAGCACAATTGATAATACGTACATTATCTTTCATAATAGCAATACTATCTTTATTAATCATATATTTTGTGCTATCTGTCAAAGGTACATGTACAGTAATATAATCACTATTTTTAAATATATCATTTAAATCTTTTGTAACTTTTACATTGTTGTTTAGTGCTTTTGCAGCATCTTCAGATAAATAAGGGTCATAGCCAATAACACTCATTCCCAAATCTATGCAAGCATTTGCTACCATTCTACCAATAGCACCCAAGCCAACAACTCCTAGTGTTTTGCCAAAAATTTCAGGACCAATAAAAGCCTTTTTGCCTTTTTCAACCAAGGCTGCAACGTCGCTTTGAGGGTCTAGTTTGTTAGTCCAGTCAATAGCATCTGCAATTTTGCGGTTAGATATAAGCATATCTGTAAGAACTAATTCCTTAACTGCGTTTGCATTTGCACCCGGTGTATTAAATACTACAATGCCATTATCTGTCATTTTGTCAAGTGGGATATTGTTTACACCAGCACCTGCTCTTGCAACTGCAAGTAATGACTCTGGAATAGGATAGTCATGCATTTTGAAACTTCTTAGCATAATACCATCTGGAGTTGCACATTCGTTTGTTAAGTTATAATCATTTGTTAAAACATTGTTTACAAGTGGACTAATTTCATTTAGTTTTAAAATATTATACATTTATTTGCTCCTTATTTGTTTTCTGCCTCAAATTTTTTCATAAACTCTATTAAGGCAACAATACCTTCTCTAGGCATTGCGTTGTAGATAGATGCTCTCATACCGCCAACCAACTTGTGACCTTTAATAGAAACAAAACCTGCTTTTGCTGCTTCTGCAACAAACTTTTTGTCAAGGTCGCTATTTGGTGTAACAAAAGGTACATTCATAATTGAACGGTCTTCTTTTACTACAGAGTTAGTATAAAAGTCTGAACTATCAATATAATCATAAAGCAAAGCCGCTTTTTCTTGATTAATTTTTTGCATTGCACTCAAACCACCCAATTTTTTAAGGTGACGCAACACTAACATTGCCATATAAATTGCAAAAGCAGGAGGTGTGTTGTAAAGACTTTCGTTTTCGGCTTGAGTTTTCCACTTTAACATAGTAGGACAAAACTCCATACCATCACTAATCAAATCTTTTCTTACAATAACAAGTGTAACACCTGCTGGGGCAATATTTTTTTGTGCACCTGCATAAATTACACCATATTTAGATACATCAACTGGCTCAGATAGTATGCTACTGCTCATATCTGCTACAACAGGGCAGTTGCACTTTGGAACATAGTTGAATTTAGTGCCAAAAATTGTGTTGTTGTGGCAAATATGTACATAGTCAATGTCGTCACGGAACTCTACATTTTTAGGAATATATGTAAAAGTTTTATCTTTTGAAGATGCAGCAAGGCGAATATCACCATAGCGGCAAGCCTCTTGATATGCTTTGTTGGAGAAATTACCCGATACAATATAATCTGCTTTGCCTTTTTTTAATAAGTTAAGTGGAACTGCAGCAAATTGTGTTGATGCACCACCTTGTACTAATAGTATCTCATAATTATCAGGTACATTCAATAACTCACGAAATAGTGCTAAACACTCTTTATGTATTTCGTCATAATATGATGACCTATGAGACATTTCAGTAACGGACATACCACTGCCGTTGTAGTCAAGGAAGTCTTTTTGTGCTTGTTCTAAGACTTCTAGCGGTAACATTGATGGACCAGCAGAAAAATTATAAACTCTCATTGGAATCTCCTTTCGCTATACGCTTTTAAATTATTTTTTATACTCACAATTATACAACAATTTTATTTAAATTACAAGTTTATTTACATAATTATATTAATATTTTTACTTTAGTGTGATATAAGCATAAGTAATACAAATCTAATTTCTAATTATTAAATTAATAACAATTTAAATCATTATTGCCATATTTAAAATAGAATATAAACAAAATTTGTAAAATAAACTATCAAAAATCGGGGGATTTTTGGTATTTATAGTTAAAAGGATAATATTATAAGTAAAGTAGGTATGCAATATAAATATTCTTACAAAGAGTTATGGCAACCTAAAAACTATGAAGTAACTTTTAGAATGTATCAACTCAATTTTGATGGTATTGATAGGACATATATGGAATATTGGGATAAATATCCCCATTTTATTGAAGATAATTTATTAAGAAAGATTTAGTATATAAAAAATATAGTATATATAAATAGATATAATATAATAAATAAACATATTTAATTTGACAATTATTGAAAGGTGGAAATAATTGTCAAATTTTTGTAAAAAATTTTCAAAATCTATTGATTTTTGCAAAAATATGTTGTATATTAAAAGTCCACCCAAAAAAGTTTAAAATTTTTTTAAATTTGTTGCAAAAACAGTTGACAATATTCTTTTTTAGTGATAATATGTCAAAGTTGCCTCAAAAAAGGCAAGTAAATAGTAGCATTTTGGTTGGAAACACTTGTTTTGGATATACTAGAATAAGTAATTCGACAAAATTTTTAAGAAAATGAAAAATTCTTTTAAATTTCTTAAAATTTTGCTTGACAAACACAAATCACTGTGTTATTATTGAGAGGCTGTGTAAGAGCAGCACACAACTGAACCTTGGAAACAGAATAGATAGGTTAAGGCGAAAAACTTGTGAAGAAACAAGTAAAAAGCCTTTAACAAATGTAGAATTACACAACAAAGTCAATGATTTGTTAAAGAGTTAGAAGATATGAACTTAAGAGTTTGATTCTGGCTCAGGACGAACGCTGGCGGCATGCCTAACACATGCAAGTCGAACGGAAGTAGCAATACTTTAGTGGCGAACGGGTGAGTAACACGTGAGCAACCTGCCCTATACAACGGGATAACACAGAGAAATTTGTGCTAATACGGTATAAGACCACAGTATCGCATGATACAGGGGTAAAAGATTTATCGGTATAGGATGGGCTCGCGACCCATTAGCTAGTTGGTGAGGTAACGGCCCACCAAGGCAACGATGGGTAGCCGACCTGAGAGGGTGATCGGCCACACTGGGACTGAGACACGGCCCAGACTCCTACGGGAGGCAGCAGTGGGG
>OFGX01000613.1_pt1 | contig 26067 bp, 22 predicted proteins | sample 1521831 | NCBI WGS metagenome assembly OFGX01 (sample SAMEA3504080, study PRJEB24116) | mouse gut metagenome | biome: mouse gut; feature: mouse-associated habitat; material: faeces | place: Denmark | collected 2011 | reverse complement strand
ATTTGATAAAATAATTGCAATGAAGAGATGAAAGAGAGTTTTATATGATTACGAGTACATCGAATGCGAAAGTGAAACGGCTTGTGAATTTAAGAAGAAAGCGCAGGGCAAGAGATGAAGAGAAGGTTTTTCTGACAGAGGGGTTGAGAATGTTTCAGGAGGCGCCGGCGGAGGAGCTTCTGGAATTATATATAACAGAAAAGTTTTTTAAAAAAGAGAAAACACTTGTGAAAGAAAAATGTGAAAAAAGCGGATGCCGTTTTGAGATACTTTCGGATTCGGTGATGGAATATGTTTCCGATACACAGCATCCTCAAGGGGTGCTATGTGTAGTGCGACAGAGAAATACAGGGGGTCAGGAAGTAATATCAGCAAAGCTGGCTCATAGAACAGGGAACAGGAATCCGTTGATTCTTGTGCTGGATAATCTGCAGGACCCAGGGAATCTTGGAACGATATTTCGGACCGGAGAGGCAGCGAGAGTGACTGGCATACTGATGAGCAGGGATTGTGTGGACGTATATAATCCTAAGGTAGTACGTTCTACGATGGGCGCCATATTTCGTATGCCATTTTGTTATGCAGAGAGCTTAACAGAAGTGATTCAGGAAATGAAGACCCAGGGAATCTATACTTATGCGGCTCATTTGGGAGGCGCCTGTATCTATGACGAACCGGATTACCGCAAGCCGTCGGCATTTTTTATAGGGAAATGGTTTGAGCGATGAAGTGGCCGGGCTTGCGGATTGCTGCCTCAAGATACCTATGGAGGGATGCGTGGAATCGCTAAACGCGGCTATTGCGGCTACAGTGCTGGTATTTGAGGCTGGCAGACAGCGCAGGCATTGACAATTGTGTATGGAAAAACTATAATGAAAAGAAACTGATTGGGGGAAGCTGTATGTATACAATGGGATGGTTAATACTATTTATCATACTGCTCATGATTGAGATTTTCACGATGGGACTTACGACAATCTGGTTTGCCGGAGGCGCGCTTCTCGCATTGCTTATGGCGTTTATTGGATTTGGCTTGCCAGTACAGATTGTTGTGTTTGTGCTGGCGTCTGGGGTTTTGCTGATTATGACCAGACCAGTTGCAGTGAAGTATTTTAATACAGAACGGCAGAAGACGAATGCCGAGAGTCTGATTGGCCGGCAAGCAGTGGTACTTGAGGATGTGGATACGCTTCGCGCGGCAGGACTTGTGGAAGTAAATGGGCAGGAGTGGTCTGCGAAGACTGATGAACCGAACGGATTTATTCCGAAGAACAGTATTGTGTCGATTGAGGGGATTCAAGGCGTGAAGTTAATTGTAAAAGCGGTAGTGTCAAGTAATTTATGAAAAACTGAGCTGCAAAAAACAGGCTCAAATGAACCTTGAAAACTGTAGATATCGACTCCGAAAAGCTCTCCGAGGGCTTAGGGCGTTGCCCTAAGAACCCACAAGGGACCAATCCCTTGACCCGGTTTCGGGCTTTGCCCGAACCCATCCTCGCCGGAAGGCAAGAAAAGGGCGCAGTGGCCCCTTTTCTGACAGACAGGATCATCCGTGAGCCTTATGTCAATAGACTTTCGCGGCATATCCTCACCGCCTGACGGCGGCTGCGGTATTCCACGGTTCTATTGACAACAGCTCCGCTCCGGCGCAGAGCCGCCGTTTTTCTGCTGGTTCAGGATGGTCTGCTGGCCAAGGAAGATGAGAAGCTGCCATTTTCCAGGCATGTTGTCAGCGCCCCGCAGCATTTCTACTTCGTTAAGAACTTTGTAGTTCTTGTGTTTATGCGGACGGAGAAAGTTATAGTATGCGACCCAGAGGGCAAGGTCATAGTTGGCACCGTCGATGTGGTCAAAGCCGTTTGTGTGACGGTAAGATGCCTTATAAGTACGGTTGAGCCGTTCAATCATCTGTTTGTAGGGACGGTGTTCTTTGGAAACAGCATCGTCGTTGGTAAGTCCAATCACCTGAGTGATTTTGAATGTAAAATCGTTTCCCAGCTTTTTTACAAATTCCATTGCAGCGAGCGGGTAGGCGCTGTAACCGTCAGCAATGAACTTAAAGTTTTCCGGCAGTTTTGCAAGTCCCCGGAAAGCCATACGCATAGCGAGGATACAGGGGCCGACACCACGGTTATCAGAGATCTGGTAGCCAATGATGGATCGGGATGCGGCATTCATAATGAGCCAGACATAGGATTTGATCCCACGGATTTTGATATAGGTTTCATCGGCAGTAAAAACAGGCCCTTTTTCGTAGGGGTATTGGTCAACAAAAGGTTTCACGCAGATAGCTGCGGCCTTGCAGTAATTAGCGATCTGCTGGTGGGAAATGCCGATGTTGTACAGGTCTCTGAGAGCCTGGGAGGTTTTCCTAAGGGAGAGGCCAAGGTTGACGTGTAGGGTCAGGCACAAGGACATTACGTGGGCATTATGCTTGCTGAATTTCAGGGATGAAGCATTTTTAGGCAGGGTATTGAGATCCATGCTGAAAAAATCCATCGTAAACTCACGGTAGATATAGTGGAGTTTATATTTATTTTTGCCGTAGTCCTGCCTGAGATCTTCTTTATCTACCTTTTTGAGGTTGTAGAGGTAATAAGGACATTTGGGATTGATGCACTTATGGATGATAAAGTGTTTGCGCTCCTTCTTTGGGACCAGGGTATTGCCGCAGTGGGGACAGCGTAGTTTTACAGAGGAGAAGCGGCTTTCATTGGGTGAGAACCTTGCGCTGCAGACTTTGCAGAGAAGCTGTCCTTTGGAACCATTATTTTTATAAAGGAAAGGCTTTGGAGCATCGCAGCGGGGGCAGGAGCAGTCATCAGGGATGTCGCATTCTGACCGTCGGCTGACAGGGCGTATTTTCTTACCATAACGCTTTTCAAAGTAAGGGATGAGATCTTGATAAGTCCAGTCCTGCCGGAAGTCAGTGACAAGAGGGAGATCGTCAATTTTAAACTTCTGGTACTTTGGAGAATGGGAATCATCAAAAGCCCACTGTTTCAGTGGGATATATCTGCAGATAAAATGAATCAGCCAGCAGTTTTGTTGGTAAAGAGATTGAATGAGAAAGAGTAAATAGGTAATAATATCCATAAGCAATGATTTTCCTTTCAGTGTTTGTGGGATGGTAATAGTATTGACACAAAAAAGGGAGGTCATTGCTTTTTTCTTTGAAAAAGTGGTGAAACCCTTGAAATAATAAGGTTTGTTAAAAAAAATATGGTAGTTAACTTGACACTACCTAAAAGAGAAGGGAGAACAATGAGATGAAAAGAAAGGTAGCATTAGCATTAGTAGGTGTCATGGTATTGTCCATGGTTGGCGGCTGTAGTTCCGGAAACGGAGATTCCAAAGGCGGATCCGGTGATTCCGGAAAATCCGGCGATAAAGTAGTCATGAACATGACAACCTTAAACGGCGGAACCAACGATGTGTTTGCTGAGGCTGTTCAGAAGGAAATAGACAAATTCAACGCGGACAATGAATACAATGTGGAAATTCAGCTGGAGTGCTATTCCAATGATAACTATAAGACCAAACTGACGACACTGATGGCTTCCAATTCCCAGCCGGATATCTTCTACACCTGGGAGGCGGGATATCTGCAGCCCTTTGTGGAAGGCGGTAAAGTATATCCGGTAGGCGACATTTTCAATGAGGATGAAGAGTGGAACAGCGTATTTCCTGACAAGAGCGTATTCGGACCTCTGACCTACGATGATAAGATCTACGCGGTTCCCAATGCCAGACAGATCTGTGTGGTGGCTTATAATAAGGATCTGCTGGATGAGGCCGATGCTGCCGTGCCGACTACGTATCAGGAATTTCTGGATACCTGCCAGAAACTGACCGACGCGGGAATCCCGGCATTCTGCTGCCCGTGCGGCGAGGCCTGGTATGGCGGACAGCTCCTGCAGCAGATGTGCAACATCAGCGGCGGCGCGGATTTCTATGATTATATGGTCAGTGATGAAGTGGAATGGAACAACGAGACCTTCGTGGAAGCCGGCGAAATGCTGAAGGAAATGAACGACAAGGGCTATCTGATGAACGGTTCCCTGGGAATGGATCCCAGTGAAGGATTCGAGCGTTTCAATAATAAAGATGTGGCGATGATACAGCTGATCACCTCCAGCGTAAATAAGCTGATCTCTGACTCCGTTGCTCCGGATCAGATTGATTTCTTCATCCTTCCGACCGATGATCCCGCAAATGCAGGTGTAAATGTCGGTTCCATCGGATTGACCTACGCAATCAGCAGCCAGGCGGAGAATCCGGAAGCTGCCGCGGCGTTCCTCAAGCAGCTTTCCCTCAGCACGGATTACCAGCAGGATCTGACGGACAACAGCCAGGTATCCGTAACCAATCTGGAAGTAAATACGGAAAGTCTGGATCCTATGACGCTGCGCGCCCGTGAAAGATTTGAAGAGATGACTCTGTATACGCCATGGCTTGACCGTATCTATGGAGCAGGCGAAGGAGGAGAATTTAACAACGCGTCCGTAGCGATCCTTGGAGGAACCTCTCCCCAGGAGGCAATGGATAACTTGCAGCAGTTTGCCATTGACAACGCGAAAAACTAACGGGTAACGTGTGGAATAGTGCTGCTTTCGGGCAGCACTGTCTTTTGTAGAGGAGGTTGCGTATGAATAAAGTACTGAGTAATAAAAAGACCGTGGCAATCTTTATTTTGCCGTCACTGATTCTGTTTGCGGTATTTGTCCTGATCCCCATTATATATAATGTATACATCAGTCTGTTTCAGACCGATCTGATGGGAACGAAAAACTTTGTCGGACTTCGCAATTACATGAATCTGTTTAACGATAAATTCTTTTTGAAGGCACTGAAAAATAACGCCATGCTGGTTGTCGGTTCTTTGATCGCCCATCTGCCTCTGGCGCTGGTGTTCGGAAATTTCATTTTTACGAAAATCAGGGGAAGTAAATTTTTCCAGTCCGCTTTTTTCCTTCCCTCGGTTATCTGCGGAGCAGGCGTCGGTATTATGTTCAAGATGATTTATAACTCCGAATTCGGTCTCGTAAACGCCTTATTGGATCTGTTACATATGCCTCAGTTTAAACATTCATGGCTTAATGAGGAACAAACGGTTATGTTTGCTATGATCCTGGTGGTTATGTGGAAATTCGTGGGGTATCATATGGTCATTCAGTTGGCTGCTATGCGCTCCATTCCGGGAGAATTGTACGAATCGGCCCGTATTGACGGCGCGACCATGTGGCAGCAGTTTACGAAGATCACCCTGCCGCTGATCAAACACGTGATCCGTATTGACGTAGTTTTGATCATCACCGGTTCCCTGAAATATTTCGATCTGATCTGGTCCATGACCAAAGGAGGACCGAACCATGCCAGCGAGGTTATGGCAACCTATATGTATTATCAGGGCTTCCGTACGCTGAAGTTTGGCTATGCCAGTGCCATCGGTGTTGTACTTCTCATTTTGTGTACGGCAGTTATCTGGTTGGTAAATCGTCTGATTCGTGTTGAGAAAATGGAATACTAGGAGGTGGAGAGATGACAGTACAAAGAAGAATCTTACGGGGAACTGCCTTTTTGTTAATGGCCGTCTTCGCTGTGATGTGTCTGTATCCGTTGGTCTGGCTGATTCTTGGTTCCTTTAAAAGTAATCAGGAACTGTATACGAATACGTGGGGGCTTCCTGAATCTCTGGGGCTTGTAAATTATATCAACGCAATATCTAAAGCGGATATTGTTCACAGCTACATCAGTTCTGTAGTGATCACGGTCGCGGCCGTATTTATTACCGTATTTTTGGGGGCAATGGTTTCTTATGGGATTTCCCGATTACATTTTAAACTCTGTAAGCCGGTAAACACGCTCTTTGCCATGGGTATGAGTATTCCGGCTTATGCAGCCATTGTGCCTATGTTTTCCATGTTTAACCGGATGCACCTTCTGGATTCCTGGATTTCCGTTATTATTGCCCATACGGTGTTTGCGTTTCCGATTACTATTTATATTCTTACGGGATTTTTTTCCACGATTCCGAAAGAATTAGAAGAAGCTTTCACGGTAGACGGCTGTACAATTTGGAAAGGATATTATAAAATAATACTACCGATCGCGAAGCCTTCGATCGCGACGGTCTCGGTAATTAACTTTATCACTATATGGAACGATCTTTTGTTCCCGCAGATTTTCCTTACTTCAATGAATAAGATGCCGCTTCCGGTTATTCTGACCCAGTTTGCGGATTTGGATTCTACGGATTATGCCGGTATGCTGGCAGCAGTCGTTATGACAGTTATTCCTACGATCGTGGTATATCTGATCCTTCATGATAAAGTAATGGAAGGTATGACAGCGGGCGCTGTGAAAGGATAATGGATTTATGGATACCTACAAGCTTCTGATTGCTGATGATGAACCATTGATCCGTCGGGGGATCTCTTCTCTTGACTGGGGGAAGATCGGGATTACCGTGTGCGCGGTAGCCAATAACGGGAAAGAAGCCATTGATTTGGCTTCTTTGTATATCCCGGATCTGGTGCTGGCCGATATCCGTATGCCTATCGTGGATGGGCTTGATATGGCGGAACGGATTTTGGCTCAGAATAAAAAATGCAAAATTATCTTTTTGAGTGGCTATGAAGATTTTGCCTATGCAAAACGCGCATTACACATGGGCGCGTTTGATTATATTTTGAAACCGGCATCTCCCGAAGAAATTCTGGAGACATGCCGCAGGGCAACGCTTCAGATTCGTCAGGAAGTGGGGGCTTGTCAACTGCCATCAGTCCATATGGCAGTTCTGGAAAGAGAGGCCGGCGAAATGCGGGAGAAAGAGCCGGACAGCGAGGGGAAGATCAATGTGCGGGAGATCAACCGTTTTATTGAGCAGCATTATGCGGAAAATTTATCCTTAAACACACTCTCCCGAACCTTTAATTTCAATGCGGTTTATATCAACCGGATGCTGAAAAAAGAGACAGGCTTTACGTTTCTGGAGATATTGACCAATAAACGGATGTCGGAGGCTGTCCGCTTTCTGGAGGAAACCGACTGGAAGCTGGGTAAGATTGCCGAGACCGTGGGAGTTCCCGACCAGCGGTATTTCAGCACGATGTTTAAGAAATATTACGGATGTTCGCCGAAGCAGTACCGGCAGAAAATGAAGAGGGAAAACGTATGAGCAGAATCCACAAGCGGAAGTTTCGGGGAAAACTAAAATATAAATATCTGGCTGCATTTATCGGTGTCAGCCTGTTTCTGGCGCTGATGCTGACCTTTTCCTATTACTGGTATTTCAACCGGATATATGAGCAGCAGACCCAGGAATATATCCGTAATATGGGACGGGAATCCGTCGGCAGTCTGGAACTGACCATGAAACAGATCAATACGGTCATTTTGAGCATTCAGTCGGAGGATACGATCCAGGATTTTCTTTATGGTGTGGACCACCATCAGTATACGATAGCGGAACAGGCCAGAATGCAAAACATCGTGCGCGATACGGTTTATGCCAATATTCTCTGGACGGATTCCATTACGAATGTTTATCTGGAATCGGACCGCGGGTATTCGGAGGTCTGGGAAAAATCCGGCGGCGGCGTCATCTGGAACAGGGATCGCCGCCAGTTCATTTATGACGGCGGCGGCAGGGCCGTCTGGCTGGGGCTGGATGATTCCGGCCGTTTCATGCAGGTGGGCGCACAGATCAACAGCAAAAAGGATATGAGTGTTCTGGGCTTTTTGATGCTGCAGATACCGGCCAATGATTTTCGCAGCCATGTGGAAAATATGTCCTTTACCCGTGACGGCAAGAGTCTGATCGTGGACAGCCGCATGAATGTCATCGTAAGCACCGGTGACGAGGTGATCCGGGCTTCTGGGAAACTGAAGGATCTGATTTCCAATGATATGACGGGGAGTGATCTGCTGCGGACGAATGTCGCCGGAATCGACAGCTATGTGTATATTGAGAAAATGAACTCCGCTGACTGGTACATGGTTTCTCTGATTCCGTGGATAAGCTATCTGGGTGTGCTTCACGATCTTCGGGTGGTGCTCGGTGTGTTCTGTGTGCTGGTGCTCTTTGGAATTTCTCTTTTGCTCTTTTATATTGTCTCCCGGTTCACGGAGAGTATTGAGGATCTGCAGGAGGCCATGCGGCGTTTCGGAGAGGGCGATTTCAATGTGATCTGTGCCGTGCGCACCAATGATGAGATCGGAGAGCTGTCCCAGCATTTCAATATGATGGTTTATAATATTAATGATCTGGTGGATCGTGTCTACAATGCCAATATGCTGCGGCAGAAGGCGGAACTGGAATCGCTGCGGATGCAGATCAATCCCCATTTCCTTTATAATACCCTGGATATGGTGGCCTGGATTTCACGGGATAAGGGAGTGGCAGAGGGGGCAGATATAGCCGTGGCTATGAGCCAAATGATGCGCTATACGATCAAAGGCCCGGCTATGACCAATCTGGGGGCAGAGCTGGAACATATCCGCCATTATCTGACGATCCAGAAATTGCGCTATGGTGACCGGATTACGTTCATTGTACAGTCGCCGGAGGATTTGATGGAATTTCGGCTGCCTAAGCTGGTGATTCAGCCGTTGGTAGAAAATGCCATTATCCACGGAGTGGAAAACATCGAACAGGGTATTGTGGTTCTGGATGTTCAGAAGATGAAGGACCGGGTACGGATTTGCGTCAGCGATAATGGGGTAGGAATGGAACAGAGCAAAATCGATGAAATCCTTGGGGAGGATGAAGAACTGATTATGGAAGCCCAGGACTCCATCGGTCTCAGGAATGTGAACCGCCGCCTGAAGATTCGCTACGGCGAGTCCCATGGGCTGGTTATTGAGAGTGTACCCGGCGGCGGCACCCGCATCTGCGTATGGATTCCCATGACAGAGAATGCGGAAGATAACAGTTGATTTTCTGTGGCATTTTGCGTATAAATTAGAGACAAGGTGGATTGTGTGCTTTTTTATGGAAATAGAATAAGAAAAACTGCCGGAAGTCATATAACGGATTAAATTTTATGAGGTTAAAACTAATAGGATATCTTGGGTTTGGCCTCTTTGAGTCTACCCCCCTTTTGAGGATCATCTTTATTGCTTTTAGAGGTATTGGCACCGTTAGTATGGAAAATGCAGGTGTCTCCGCCTCGCAGAAGATTGATATGGGACTTGGCACAGCTATTTTCGGATGGATATTGTCAGGCTCTGAATTTGACGGCGCACAAGATGTCCAAGGAATCGTGCAGACACAATCCAATTCGTATATAATTGAAATCTACTGGCACTTACAATGATTGTTTTCGTAATGTTTTCATGTTCTTTCATTTAGAGAGTGATCTGAAAACAATGGAGGCTGAAAAGGCGGCGGAATAATTGTACTAAAAAGTAAGCAATGTCTGAAATACGTTATAGAAGGTTATGGCCGAGTAAGTAGAGGAAGCAGGTGTGTAAAAATTTTATAAAATCATTTTGCGTACACGAAAGTAAATGACAATTCTGTACAATATAGAATAGATAAAATTAAGGCGGCTTTTTCTGATATGCTTTATAAGCAAGAAATTGCAGCCTTTTTGTCCTTGTGAGGGAAAAATCATGTCTATTTTAGTTTTGGAATCTATAAGGGGTGTATATACATCATTGATATTATTATTGAAATAGAATAATTTTAAGTGAAAAAAGATTTATCTAAAAAAGGATAGGATACGCTTTTTAAGTTTTTTGACATTTGGGTGATTATGATATTTTTGCAACTTAATCTATCAGGGGTTAATTCCCCGCAGCTTTGCTGCGAGGAAGTTTATTATGCTAGATCATAATGGTTTGTAAAAATTATGGAAGTATGTAAATGCCCAAAGCATAGAAGGAATCTTATAAAGGCATACCTGTCCTCTTTTTAGCTTTTACCTATGAGGAATCTGATTATTGTAATGGTAAAAATCTAACATAATTAAATAAAAGACCATATTATGCGGAGATTTAAATTCAATAATTATGGATAGTGGTGTAATTCTGGTGCAGGTCAGGCTGAACTATTATTGCTATGCCAAAATTCAACTGGAGAGCTCGTCTGCCTCCACACTTCGATTTGATTTTAAAAATTTCAGATCGGAGGAAAGAATAATGGCTTACAATAAAGCAAGAGAGGAACGTAAATGGAAGCAATGGAAGGAACAAGAAGAAAAAATACTCCGAACCCTGGGAATGGATGAAAAATCTATCCAGAAATTGAGAGAGTTTGACTGGAAAGATTTTAAGGCTGAAAGATGTTATCAGGATCATTGGGCGTCATTTCCAGAAAATCAGGATTGGGAAAGTCAGGTATTAGATGAACAGGAAATCAATAATATTCCTTTACTATTGGATTCCATTGATGACGAGCATCTTTTACATATCCTGCGGGATACAGACCGAAGTACTCTGCAGATATTATTGATGAGGATAATGGGATTTTCAGTAACAGAGACCGCAGAGGAATTGGGAATTACTGAACACGCTATTCATTGCAGGATTAATAAACTAAAAATAAAAATTATAAAATTTTCATAAAGTGAGAGAGAAAAAGGGGGTTCCCAACGGCTATATAGTAGAAGGGTAAATCTCTTCGGCCGCACTTTGACAACTTTATACCAGCATTACAGGTACGTTCCCGTGAGTTGTAGCGTGACAAGATAAGCGCCAGGACAAGCGGAAACAGCCACTGCATGGAGGGGATGGATTTTTTCAATATCGGAAATTGGAAAAGGGAGGGTCATTCCTTACCATGCAGTGTCTGTTCCGCTTCGAGCGATTCCTTATACTTGAAATAAGCCGCGGCTGGCTTTTCGCCATGATCACAAGCGGGGGATAATGATACACATATTTGCCAAAAAGCAAAAGGATGAAATTCAGGTTGTAATCAGCAAGACCTTTCGGACATCCGTGAACGGCATTGGTACAGCAAAAATGGAATTACCAGATCATCAGACTAGAAAACTTTATGCGAGTGTATAGTAAACGACAGTTTGTTTTATACCTGCACATTTTATAAATACTGTAGTATTGTCACATTCATGTAGTCTAGCACAAAAATAATGTTGTTTGCTATAAATACAGAGAAATAGAGTTTACAGTCTAAATGCGTATTTTTGATCATCTAATTGAAAATACATACTCGGCTATCGGAAATTCCGAAACACCATACCCGCCAGATGCCTGCCTGTAATGTTCCCAACCATCACAGAAGATGGACGGCTTTCGGGGATGCGGGGTCAAATACGAATGCCAAAAGAAACAAATGTATCTGTTCAGCTGAGGTAATATTTTTGAGGGAACTGAACAGAAAAATGAAATCAATCGAAGTGTGTCGTTGATATCAGATACCATGCGGCTGTGGGGTACTACGGCCGCATGCATGTGATACCAACGCCATACAGTTTCAAGAAAGGCAATCACGTTATGAATTACGATTATGACGGCCAGGAGACAGGCCGGAAAAAAACAGAAGGGATGAAAGTTCTGATAGTGGAGCCATTGAAAGAACCTTATCTTAAAACCATTTCCGGAGATTTAAGATCGTTGCAGAATATAGTTGGGGGACATATCGACGCAACATATCCTTTTAAAGATCCGGTTGCGATTGTATTGAACGACGAGGGGAAAATAAACGGTATGATGCCGAACCGTGGACTCTATGATGACAAAGGGAATTTATATGATATTGTAGCGGGAACATTTCTCATCGCAGGGCTGACAGAAGATGATTTTGGAACTTTGAGCGAAGAACTGTCGGCAAAATATATGGAGAAGTTTAAGGTGCCTGAAATGCCTGTCCGTATCAATGGACAAATGGCGATGGTTCCCATGCCGGAACAAATGAGGGGGAAAACAGCGCAGGCTGAAAAGGATTCAGCACGGGTTGAAATGGAATTCAAAACCGGACAGTGCCGGAACAGCCGGACGAACCAGAACAGAAAGATCAGAAAACGGAGCAGGGCAAATGAGGGACGCTGACAAGACTGTGCCTATGGGATGGCACCAGAAAAAAGCCCATGAGGAAGTGGATCATATTTTTCAAGAACTCATGCCAAAACATGGTTTGACCGTCCGGGAAGAGCAGCTCCGTCTAAGCCACGAAATGCTAGACGCTCTATGGGGGAATCAGATAGCATTGTGTGACGCCGGAGTAGGGATTGGGAAAACATACGCATATCTGGTAGCGTGCATCATGAAAGAAAAATACGCAAAACAAGTGGGAAATCTTTTCAGAACGGAAAACTATCCGGCGGTGATCTCCACCTCCAGTATTGCGCTTCAAGAAGCAATCCTGCAAGAGTACATTCCGTTTCTGTCCCGGCTCCTGCTGAAAGAAAAACTGATCTGCAGACCGCTGAAAGCTGTCGTCCGCAAAGGGAAGGAACATTTTGTGTGCGATAGCCGCCTGAATCAGCGGATTGCTTCCATTCAGGATAAGAAGAAAAACGGAAACCAGAAAAAAGCATTGCTCGCCCTGCGTACCTGCTATGACATGGATCAGGTGCATGGGCTGAGCGGGTTTGACAGGAGGCTTGTATGTGTTCCTAAGTTCTGTCCGAAGAATTGTACGGAGAGGGAAACCTGCCGTTATCGGAGATATATGAAGCGAGTGAAAAGCACAGGAATCCATTTTCAGATCTGTAACCATAATTACCTGCTTGCGGACGCTTCCCACCGGACAAAGGGATACAATCCGCTCTTATCGGATTACCGGGCGTTGGTGATTGATGAAGCCCATAAGCTCCCGGAAGCGGCGGTGCAGATGTGCGGAAAAACATTATGCAGTGACGATATCTTAGAGATCTGCTATTTACTGGAAAAGGAGCATCAGGGAATCCGTGCCAGACATTTAAAGGCAGAGATGAAAAAACTCTTTCAGGTGATTGCGGAAAATCATTCCTTTGAGAACGGGCAGAGGATTGCGTTCCGGCAGACAGAGGAATGTATTTCCATCTTGAAAGAGAGTGCCGCACTTTTATTTGAAATCGGCAGGCGGTGCAAGGGGAGTATTTCCAAATGGATCCGCAACCGGCTGGAAGAAGCAGGGATAGTTCTCTGCTATTTTTTAGTCCCCGGCAGGAAGTACGTTTTATATTTGGAGCAGGATACGGAACGGCTTCCGGTTTTCTGCGCCACAAGCCGGGAGGTTCCGGCCTATCTCCAGAAGGTGTTATGGAATCAGGGGATTCCGGCAATCCTCACCAGTGGAACATTAAAGGCCGGGAACGGCTTTATGCGAACCCGGCAGATGTTGGGGTTGAATGAAAAGAACCGGAAAAAGCAATCCGGGGTGCAGGAATATGTGGCGGAATCGCCGTTTGAATATAGGAGAAACTGTCTGCTTTACCTGCCGCAGGATGGAAAGCAGATCCGACATGGGAGCCGGGAAGAAGCGGTATGGATCGCAAAGCGGATTAAACAACTGGCGGGTTCCACTCATGGACATACATTGGTGCTGTTCACATCTTATTCTTTGATGGGGAGTGTGTACCAGATTCTGCGCAGTGACCTGCCGTTTCCCATGGTGGAAGTGTGGAGGCATACACAGGAAGAAATCATGCGGTTTAAGACATTGGAGAATGCGGTTCTGTTCGCAGCCGGTTCCTGTTGGGAGGGCGTGGATTTTCCGGGAGATATGGTATCGTCCCTGATCATTGTAAGACTTCCATTCGCTGTGCCTGATCCGGTGAGGGAGGCGGAGAAAGAGCAGTATGGAAATCTGCGGGAATACATAGAAGCTGTTGCGGTACCGGATATGCAGAAGAAACTGCGGCAGGGGTTCGGCAGAGCCATCCGGACGGAGACGGATACCTGCGTGGTGACGATCCTGGATCAGAGGGCGGTCAGGGGCGGAAGATATTATGAGGACGTGCTGTGCGCATTGCCGCCCTGCCAGATGGCGGAGTCCATTGAAGACGTAGAGAATTTCATTCGTAGGAGGAAGAATGTGGACTATTATATGTAAACGGTAGACTCAGAGGAATCGGAGTGCTGTTCGTTGAGGAACAGAGAAATCCGTAGTGTAGATTCTGAAAAAAATAGGCTCCGGTATTGTGGGTTCTGCTAAAAAAGAGGACAGGTTGGAGCGGAATGTTTGTTGGTATTTCAAGAGCGATTTACACTGATTTGGTGGTTTTGATAGATGGGTTTCTGTAAATAAACTGTGCATACTGTATATAGCGTTAGAGGAAGGAGGGAAACAGCATGGAACATTATAAGGTGATCGGTGAAATGGATGGAACATTACAGTGCTATTACATTTGTGAAACAGAGACACTGGAGATGGTTCTGGAACCCTCCCGGTATCTGATGCATAAGACAATGTCCAACAAATCGCCAAACACTGTCCGTAGGAATGCTTATTCACTGGCGGCTTATCTGGAATATCTCAGGATTGAAGATAAGACGGCTGACCAGGTGATCGCAATGGATTATGAGGAACAGAGCAGTCATTTTGTACAGTTCCTGCACTGGCTGAAGGATGGGAACCACAGGGAAACAGAAGAACATAAGATTCCAAACAATGGAACCTGCAACGCATATTTAAAGGACGTGTTCAGGTTCTATCTTTTTATGGAAATGCAGGGCAGGTACGAGAGCCTGAAAGTTCTTTACTATGATTCGTTTACCACGCTGAACAGTGCGGGAGCCAAAAGGAGACTGCGGTATCGGGCATTTAAAGGTTATCTGAAAGAAGAGGAACGGAAAGTCCGGGCGGCAGAGCAGAATGAGATTTTGACATTACTGAAAGCCTGCACGAACTGCAGGGATCAATTACTGATCCTGCTGGCGGCGGAAACAGGCTACCGGATCGGGGAAATCCTTGGGATCGATTATACGAAAGATATTGATTTCAAAAACCATACCATACGGATTTATTTCCGGGATGACAATGAAAACGGAGCCAGGGCGAAGAATGCAGAATACCGGAGGGCGAAGGTCAGCAAGGAAACCTTTGAGTTTTTGATGTATTATCTGGCGGAGTACCGGAAACTGCTCCAGAGCCAGCAGCTTCTGTTTATCAATATTGCTGGGGACGATGCCGGGAAAGCCTTGGATGTAGATGCGGTATACAGCATGTTCCGGAGGATGGAGCATAAGACCGGGATCAAGGTCACGCCACATATGCTGCGGAGATATTTTGCAGTCATGAGGCGGAAGGCCGGGTGGAGGCTGGAAATGATCAGTGAGGCGCTTGGACATAAGCATTTAGAAACCACGATAAAATATTTGAACATTGTAGATGACGAACTGCTGGAGGCCAGCGATGCGTATTATGCGAAGCATTCGGCACTCTACAATGTGCAGCAGTTATTGTAACAGGAGGTGGTGGACATGCCCGCCTATGCGTTTAGGGTGGCGGAACCCCAGGAAAACCGGGAAGAATTGGAGCGGCAGCTTACACAGGAGGTTCGGGAATGTACGGAAGTTAGGATTACAGAAAGGAACCATGTAAAAAGATTTTTGATGAAATATGGTGTGTGGCAGTTGTCGGAGATGGATTATACATTACGCGTCATGTTTGAAAAATATTTGAAAGAGAGTCAAATATCGGTGTCTGCTTTGTCTTGCCTGCATGCATTTGATCAGATGAAGATTCATGCTATGCGGGAGGAAATGCAGACCATAACAGGACGTAGAAAATATGAGTTGAAATATGAAAACCGTGTGTTGTATCTGCCCTATTATCCAAAGCTGGAGGTCGCGAATTTATTTGCTAAAGCCAGGGATAAAAGTAATCTGGTATGGGATTTTACAAAAAAGTATGAGAGAAATCTGAAACAGCAGATATTTCAATGCCTGAACCGTATAGTGACGATAAATTCTACATGGGAAAGGAAAGAGAAACTGACAGCATTGCAGTACCTGTATGAATATTGCGGGCAAATGGGAATTGTTGATCTGGAATCGCTTACCCTGAAGCAGGAGGCTGAATTTGTAGAATACCTGCCGCCGGGAATATCTGGTAAAAGGCTGAAAAGGTGGATTGTAATTATAGAATTATGTCGGAAAACCCTGTTTCTGCAAGCTGACCAGATACACTGGCACGCACAGGTATGGTATCTGGAACGATTTCATTTTTCGAGGGAAAGAGTAAACCCCAGCCAAATGGTGGAGAGAATATCATTTCTGGAAATCAATCAGGAAGATAACAAAACATATCTGAAAAAATATATGCGTTACGCTTTGGGGATTACGGATATGGCTCTAAGCAGTATACGGAACAGATTCCTTGAAATCCGGAACCTGCTTCAGACATTTGATGGGGAAGATAAAAGTATATGTGAGCTTCCGGACGAAGAGATACAGGCGTATTTAGAAAAGCTCCGCAAAAAAGATGTTGCTGAAAAGACATTTAATAGCCAGCTATTTAACATCCGGCATTTTTTCAATTTCCTTTTGGTCAAAGGGTATATCCAGAAAATCCCGTTTCAGTACGAACTGTACCAAAAGAAAGAAAATCCGGTACATCATGAACGGAGCGTCAAGGAGGAAGTTTGTGAGGAGATTCTTTCAAAATTATATCGTTTTCCAGAACCTCTCCGTCTGATGTTTTTACATTTATGGTGCGCGGGATTGCGCTGCAGTGAGGTATGTACGCTGGAAGGGGGTGCTTATGAATGGAAAAACGGTGACGCATGGATCAAGGTATACCAGATCAAAATGAAAACCTATAAACGGATTCCAATTCCGGAGATGTTGTACCGGCTAATGAAAGTATACATAGAAAAGTATCAGATCCAGCCGGAAGAATACCTCTTCAAAAACAAGAATGGCGGTGCTTACTGTTATGCAACTTTTCGGATCCAGATGCTGAGATTATGCCGGGAGAATCAGATAGCGGGAGGGGAGTACCTGTTTAAATCCCATGATTACCGGCATGCTGTGGCAACGGAGTATTATGAAAGCGGCGTATCCATACAGGCGGTGAGGGATTACCTTGGCCATGACTATGAGGATATGACACGGCAGTATATCGACTACATGCCGAGACGATTAGATGCTGCAAACGAAGAGTTTTTTGATCAGCAGGAGGAAAGCCTGGCATCAGGATTGATGAAGGGAGAACGGAATGGAGAATAGGATTTTGATCAGTGAGATGGACTGCTATTTGAAAGCGTCGCAGGAACAGCAGAAAAAAGTGAATCCTCAATGGGATTTTGACTTGACAAAACTTCCGACAGAAGGGATGCGGAGCGAAATGCGGCAGTTTGTAGAAGAACGCGGAAAGACGATCGCATTGATGACAATGGTTTCGGAAAGGAACTTTTACGATCGGATATGCCGCTTTTTAAAAGAAAAAAATATCCGGGCAGACAGTTTCCAGGAAAAAACATTAGAGGAATGGATCAAAAAATTGAATGCATGGCTTATGCAGCAAGGACAGATCAGAACGATACAGGGTATGAGCGTGTACGGGAAAGAAAAAAATACGCCATCAAATATCATTACCTATTTCCGAAAAATATATTATTTTACAAAAGGACAGGATACCCGGCACGAGACGGAAAAAGATGTATGGGATTTAAGTAAGATTGATGTATCCTACAAACAAAATCCGGTCAAGAATTTTGAGACATTGAACTTTTCAGAAATCATCCAGCCAGCGATAAAAGAGGAAGTAAAGAAAGCGGTATTCCGGCATTTGCAATATGCGGCAATTGCCACAATCTCAAAGGAATTGACAGCAGTACGGAGGTTATCTAAGTACCTTGATATACATTACCCAAAGGTGAAGTCCTGTAACGAGATCAGACGGGAGATTCTTGAAGAATATCTGATCTATTTGCAAACAGAGGATACCGGGGTCAATAATTTTAGGAGTGACTTGACAAAACTAAGGGCAGTGCTCGAAACAGTCGGAAAAATATATGGGTACAGCCATTTGGAACAACTGTTTTTGAATACGGATATCCCGCATTCTACCCGGTCGGATTTAAAGTCATATTCAGATGAGGAACTGAAAAGATTTAACGCTGTATTTGTAAAAATGGAAGAGCAGATGTGCCGGCTGATGGTCATCCACCAGATGCTCGGAACAAGGATATCCGACACCCTCACATTGCAGACAGACTGTCTGTATGAACAGGAGGGAAGACCGATGATACGCATCCAGCAGATGAAAACAAATACATTTGTTAAACCAATCAGTGCGGAATTGGAATTACTGATACAGAAAGCGATTCAGTACACGCGGAAGATGTATGGAGAAACAAAATTCATTTTTGTAAATGAAAGAGATCCGGAGCGGCCGATGCAGTACAATACAGTGCAGAACCGTGTGATGGCAATGATACAAAAAGAAAATCTTCGGGATGACAAAGGGCAGATCTTTGGATTCGGTACTCATATGTTCCGCCACTGCTATGGAATCCGGCTGACAGAAATGCATTATGATGACTGGACGATCGCGAAGCTGCTGGGGCATCGGAGCATCAAGAATGTAAAGTATTACAGGCAGATGAGCCTGCAGATCGTAGCGGATGAGACAAGAGAAGTCCGGGAGCGGAAAAGCAGGCTGATAGAAAAATATTTAGATGGATGGGGTGAAGAATATGAACAAGTACGACAACATGATTGAATGGAACCGGAAAGCCAGTGAAGAGAAGATATCGAAAGCCAAAAGTGCCATCCGGGAAATGATTGAGGATGAAGAAAAGGTCACCATTCCGAAGCTGATGAAGAAAACAGGATTATCGAGAGGATTCTTCTATAAAAATCCAACGGTGCGCAAAGAGATGGATCGGGCACTTGATCTCCAGGCAGGGATGGTGGACAGCAAAAGAAAGGTTCTTGATCTTGCGATGGAGAACCGGATCGAGTTATTGGAAAAGACGATAAGGGAACTGAAAAAAGAAAATAAGGAATTGAAACAGAAGAATGAAAAGCAGCAGAAGTTATTGAATAAGAAGAATCTGAGCATCTTGAAGTCATGAGATTAAAGCAGAAAATAATATAGGAGCCAAGAGGCATGCGGTGGCATGCCTGTGGTTCTGTTGAGGATAGAGTTTGTGAGGTGGGAGCTTTCGGAGGGGAGGCACCCGCTTTTTGGATGGTTTTCGAGGACTTGAGGAAAAGTGACGCATTACACAAATGTGTATGCCGCTAAAGACAGTGTTTTCAAGGCATGAGGGGGATGGGGTACAGATTACCGATGAGCCCACCGGAAACCTGGATTCCCGGGCCAGCATGGAGGTGGCAGGGCTTCTGAAAACCTGTGCGGTGCATTTTCACCAGACGGTCATCCTGGTGACCCACGATGAAGAAGTGGCTCAGATGGCGGATCGGATACTGCCCATAGAGGACGGAAAGATCGCTATGCGGCACGGCGGGACAGATGCCGGAACTCATCTGGCCGGAAGGGCCGGTGCAAGAGATGCCGGGACAACTGACACCAGAGACACTGGGACAACCGCCGCCAGAGATACCGGCGGGACAATCTCCTCTGACAGATCGGAAGGGAGGGATTGAGATGCGGATTTTCGGAAGAAACACTCCCAACAACAATCAGGATGCGGTCAGGCTTCTGGCAAAGGCATGCCGGCGGTTTGGCAGAGGAAGAAACCGGCTTCTGGCAGGAGCCTCCGCACTTGGTATCATTGTATTGTGTACGGTATTCAGTATTGCTTACGGGAAAATGGAAGCGGATTATCTGCAGGCGGCCAGGGGAAATGGGACCGTGGCAGCGTCTTTCCTGGAGCGGGGCACGATGGAACAGTACCATGCAATTCAGGAATTGGATTATGTGGACTGCGTAGGCAGAAAGGTGGAGGCCGGTCTGCTCTACAGCGGAAAAGAGGGGATCTCCGGTTTGGAAGCAGTGGATTCGGTAGCCTGGGAGAAGATGCAGACGCCCGCCTATACCCATATCCATGGAAACTATCCCCAGGAGGAGGGGGAGCTGATGCTTTCCGTCCGGGCACTGGAAGCGCTCCATATCTCAGAGCCCAAAGAGGGGATGACGCTGAAATTATCCGCAGAGCTTGCCACAGGGCAGAGGGAGGAAATAGATTTTACACTGTGCGGCTGGTTCCGGGAATATGAGGACCCGGGAATTTCTCTGCCCGCGGGCTATACCAGTGAAGCGCAGGTGCAGAAGTGGGGGATGAGCCTGGAGGAGCCGGACCTGCTGCTGATCTGCCAGAAAAGTACCATCGACGGATACAGCATCGAAGACCGTCTGTATGAGGATATCCAGGTCAGGGACCGGACACAGCGTTTCCTCGGCGGAAACCGGTACGGCTATATTGTGGTAAATGGGTTTTTAGGGGGATACGGGATGGCGGTTTTCTGCGCGGTTCTCGTCCTGGTGGGTGTATTTTTCCTGATCTACAATATATTCGGCATTTCTATGCAGAAGGAGATCCGCCAGATCGGACTTCTGGATATCCTGGGGACGACGCAGAGACAGATCCGCCAAATCTATCTGAGACAGACTGTGTTTACGATATGCCAGGGAACCGTACTGGGAGCTGCGGGAGCAGCCGTCGTGATCCTGTTTTTGGTTCCCTGGGTTCTGGGAAACCTCTACCTCTACAATTTCGGAAAATCCGCGGATCTTATGGTATTCCGTCCGGAGCTGCTTATCGCGTCCGCGGGCTTTACAGCCATCGTCGTATTCGGAGCGGCCGCCTGTACGATTTACCAGGCAGCAAGTCTGACACCGCTGGACGCGCTGCATTACAGGGGCGTTTTGGAGAAAAATACGGGAAAAAAGCGCGGCGGTATCCGGAAGCATACACGCTTTGCGCGGCAAAATCCGGTTCTCTATATGGCATGGCAGAATCTGATCCGATATAAAAAACGATGTGTCCTGACGATCGCGTCTCTGTTCCTGGGCGTTGTCACGGCTCTGGGGGCGGTGGTTCTGACGACCGGGATAGATGATACACATTCCATTGAAAAAGACCCGGATTTTTCTATTATTGGGGGCATCGTGTATACTTCCGAGCAGGATTCGGAAGGAAACACGGTGCAAGTTAATGAAAATGACGATTTTTCTCCGATCACAGAGGAGGCAGAGAAGAAGTTGCTTTCGATTCAGGGGATAGTAAAGGAACAGACGGTCGCGGTGAGAGGCGCCTATCTGTATATGGACCGCCGGGCAGAGGCCCTTGCGCCTTTGATGGAGACGCTTAAGAGCCCAGAAGAAGCGGAGGAGACCGAGACTTGGGAAGAAGGGCGGGGACTGCCGGCTTCCTGGGATATTGCCACTATCCAGATCATGGACGAGGAATACATCGGGAAACTGGAAGAATACGCGGACAAAAACCGGCTTTCTGTCGATATAGACAGCCTGCGGGATGGAAGGGGAGCCGTCCTGCTCCATTATCATGAATTATCACAGATTTTGAGTGAAGAAGCAGAAGAGACGACGGGACTTCCGGTCACATTCTGGCAGCTTCCTTCCAAAGAAGAAAGGACGGCTTCCTGGGAACGGATGACGGAACCGGAGTATGAGAGCTGGCGGGAGGAAAACTGCCGTATGGCAGAGCTGGAGCTGGCCGGTTATCTGGACACCCAGGCGAAAGGATTTCCAAAACTGAGAAGGACATGGTTCGGCCCGGGGATCAAGTATTTTCTTGTCAGCGAACAGGGATTTGCAAAGCTGGGGACAAAAGAAAAATGTTTCGTCATGGATCTGAATGTGGAACCGGAGTTGGAACCGGCAGCCAAGGCGGCGGTCTGGAAAATCCAGCAGGATGAGAATCGCAGGGATGCGAACCTGGGGCTCGCAGTGAATTGTAAATCGGATACTCTGGCGAGCGCGCAGGGGTATATCCGGACGAACCGCATCATTCTTGGCGCGCTGAGCCTGGTATTGATCCTGATGGGGGTTCTCAATTACCTGAATGTGATCGCAACCGGCATTCTTTCCAGGCAGAGAGAGCTGGCGGTGATGGAATGCGTGGGTATGACCGGGAAACAGGTCAGGTGGATGCTTGCTTTGGAGGGAGGCATTTACTGTATGATCGTCGGAGGGCTGGTGCTGACTGTGGGAAGCGGGCTCCTGCAGACGATCCGGTTATATATGGAAAACCGGATCGCGTATTTTAAGTTTCTCTATCCGGGAATGGAAACCGGATGTATTCTTGCAGCGCTTTTCGCTGTCTGCATCTGCGTCCCCCTGTTCATGTACGGACGGATGGAAAAAAGAAGCCTGACCGCCAGGACGGCGGAAGAATGAGGAGATGCGGCAGCGCCGCCGATGGATGGCAGCGCCGCACCGGGAGGATATGAGGATGCAGTCATCCTTCCACCGTATGCGCGATATAGGTCAGATGGTCACCTAGCCGTTCCAGATTAGATACCAGGTTGATATAGACGCTGCTGCATTCCGGTTTGCATTCACCGGAGTGCAGCCGTTCCATGTGCCGGTTCAGAAGCATTTTGCGGAAAGCGTCGATATCCTGCTCCGCCTGGTCGATCTGGGCAAGCAGCCCTTCATCCTTTTCCAGGATCAGCCGTTTGGTCAGCGCGTACATTTCTTCCAGCCGCTGTACCATAGCATCAATCTCCGCCTTGACACTGTCGGAAAAATAGAGGTCATGCCGGATGGATCTCTGCGTATACTTGGTAAAATTATCCGCGATCTCGGCGATCCTCATAACATCCCCCACGTTGTTGTGGAGCGTGGAGATATTTTCCTCATCGGACAGCTTGCTCTGGGCGGACAGCCGGATCAGGTAGTTGACGATGGTATGGTAAATGCCGCCTGCCTGGTTGATCAAATCCTGGCTTGGTTCGATCAGGCTTTTATCCTTCTTGTAAAAGGAGCGGTACGCCGTCCGGAATGCATCCATGGCGGTGTCGGATAAAAGGATCATTTCCTTTTCCAACTGGGAAATGGCGATGGAAGCGGAGGACAGCATCCTCTCGTCCAGGTAGGTCACCGCGGTTTCCGCCTTCTTTTCCGGGATCAAAAGCTCTGATATTTTCACAAATATATTGCAAAACGGCAGAAACAATATGGTGCAGGTTACGTTGAAAAAGGTGTGGAACATGGCGATCTCTGTCGCCGCTGATCCGAACCATGTCCGGAAGGTGTCATTCATAAAATCCGGCCAGCACATCAGCAGGATGAAAAAGAGGACCGAACCGAAGGTATTGAACATCAGGTGGATCAGTCCCGCCCGCTTCGCATTGGCGCCGGATGTGAAGGAGGACATCAGCGCGGTCACGCAGGAGCCGATGTTTGTACCCAGGATGATGTAGAGAACTTCATTGCCGCCTGTGCCGATGGTCAGCCCGGCCACCGACATGGCAATGATCACCGAGGTCGTCGCGGAGCTGGACTGAACCAGGGCCGTGAGAAAAATGCCGATCCCGAATAACAGGAACGGGTTCGTGACCACCTCAAACATATGCTGTATGGCATCCCGGTTGTACTTCATGGCGTCCGACATCAGGGACAGGCCGATGAAAATGAGACCCAGGCCGGATAAAATGAATCCGGTCTTCTGCAGGTTGTCGCTTTTGCAGGCCATGCTCATCATCATGCCGATGAATACAAAGATCTGTATGTAGGTCGTCACCGGAAATGCGCTCAGCGCGGCAATCTGTGCGGTGATGGTGGTTCCGATATTGGCCCCCATGATCATGGCCGCGGCCTGCTGCAGGTTCATGATCCCTACGTTGACAAAGCCCACGATGAGCACGGTGGTCACGCCGGAGCTCTGGATCAGGGCTGTGGTTGCGGCGCCGATGCCTACATTGACCAGCCGCCTGTCCGCTGTTTTTTCGAACAGATCCTTGATTTTTCCTGTGGCAAGCTGCTCGATATTGGCGGTGAGAAGGTGCACTCCGACCAAAAACACGCCTGTCCCTGCAAGCAGCCTGACTGTAAACATGATCAACTCTCCAAAAGTCATCTTCGTTCCCTCCATCTGCCTCCCGGAAGCCCTGTGTGCTCGGATTCGCGGGAGTACTCGTTCTTCCTTTGTATACCTGCAGTGTTTTTTTGGCATAGCGTAAAAGAAGCGAGACAATGCCGCGATATATACAACAGCAAAGTCTCGTTATTTCATCACAGAGCCGGATTCGAAAATCGTACTGACGGCTAAGTAAACACAGGATGACCTGTGCAAGCTACTCCCTTTGTTGTGTATAGTATATAGGTTTTGGGAGGGGTTGTCAATCCATCTTTTTTCATTTTTTTCTAAAATCTTTCCAGCCTCATCAATTACACCTACTGCTATGTGACTTCCCCCTATGTCAATTCCAATTTTCATCTTTTTCACCTCTTCTTTTTTAGTTGTATGCAATTCTTTTGCACACTTTGTTAGTTTTATCCTATATCATATCTTGCAAGTACTATAAATTTAGAAAAGGTGCAAAAAGACCTATCTCCAATTGCACCTTAATATTTATACTCCATAAGCCGAGAATAAGAAATTACCCATATATACTTGTACACATGGTACTAATACAACTAATACGAAGAATATCAATACAAAACCAACAATTGCATACACAACTTGTGGCAATGCTTTCATTATCTTTGTCATAATGTTGTCGATGTCAATTTCCATGTATTCTACTAATTTTTCCATCATTTCTGTTAAGTCTGTCTGCATACCTATTTTCAACATTTCCGTTATCATTGGTTTGGCTAATCCTGATTCTTCGAATGGCTCAATCCAAGATGCACCTGTTAATATGTTGTTGATAGAAGTTTCTATGATAGATAGCATAACATAGTTTTTGATTACGTTCTTACTTACTTCAATCGAATCTTGTATTCTCATTCCATTTTTCATGTTTAATAACATGGCTTTTAAGAATCTTGAAAAGTCTAAAGCAAATATCAACTCTCCAAATATTGGCATTTTATATTTGAAATAGTGGAAGTTATATTTTCCTTTTGGTGTCCTAATATAGAATACAATTGCTACTACAATAGCAAGAATGATAATCGTTGGTACATACCAGTAGAGGATAACATTATCGATAAAGCTTGCAAACCAAATAGTAATAGCTGGCAATTCCTCTTCTGTTCCTAATTCATCAAATATTCCTTGTATGGCTGGAATGGCTACTAATGTTCCTACAATTAACATCACTAATAGCAAAGCAAATTGTACGATATTAGGAACTAAAATCGATTTTAGCTTTTTGTTTAAAGCTTCTGTTTCATCTAAATATTTGACAGCTTGTTGCAAAGATGTGGTAAGAGAACCAGATAATTCCCCTACTTTTATCATATTGACATAGATGTAAGGAAAAACATTTTCGTAATATTCCATCGTTGTATACATATTTTCTCCGGCCTCTACTCCTGCTAAAATATCTTCTAAAATACCTCTAAAAGATAAGTTTTCTGTACTTTTTATAATGGTATCTAAAGCATGGATATTATTGAAGTTAGCCTTTTTTAATAAATAAAAGTTTTGAGTAAATACCACTAAATCTCTTTGTGTAATTTTTTCTGTTTTAGCAAAATATAAATTAACCTTTTCTTTTGTACTTAATGTCTTTTTCGTGTTTCCTAACTGTGTAGTGTTTACATTTTTCATAATTTCTTGTATATCTGTAACATTTCTCTTTTGCTTCTTTGGTGTTTTGTTAGAACGATAAGAAACTTGTTCTATTGATATTGGTAATAAATTACTGTTCTTTAATGATTTAATTAAATTTTGTCTACTAGAAGACTCTACTTTGTTTCTTACCACTACTCCCGTTCTTGTTACAGCCTTATACGTATATACAGGCATCTCTTACTCACCTCCTAAAGTTTTTTATCTTTTTTTATTTTTAATTGCATAATGGTTCTATTTAAAATTTCCAAGTTCTTCTCTTCAATTTGAGATTTGGCTTGGTCTAATGTAATTCTATCATCTACAAAAAGTTCTGCTAAAGAATTAATTAATCCAACGCTTCCCTTTTCTGCATTACTTTGTATCGCATCTTCAATTTCTGATACACTTAATTTTTCTTTACGGATAATACCAGCTACAATATTATCTACTACCATTACTTCTGGTACTAATACTAACTTTCCATCGGTTCCTGGCAATAATCTTTGTGATA
>OFGX01000609.1_pt1 | contig 26239 bp, 22 predicted proteins | sample 1521831 | NCBI WGS metagenome assembly OFGX01 (sample SAMEA3504080, study PRJEB24116) | mouse gut metagenome | biome: mouse gut; feature: mouse-associated habitat; material: faeces | place: Denmark | collected 2011 | reverse complement strand
TAAACATTACTTAGTGTTCCCAGAAACCCGGTACTTTAGTGCCGGTGTAGTTCATTAGATCATTAATTAAAATAAAGCATGACAATGAACTAAATACTGGTAAATCCGATGTTAAATGGCGTAAAGAAGATGGAATAGAATATTTGTATATAAATATTTCAAAACGATTTTGGCTTAATTGGTCAACCATGTTTAACATTCGTGATGACTTGCGAGATATTTATCCACCTGTTAAAAAGTTTGGTCAACAAGTATTTAAATTGCCGATTAAAAATAAATATTAAAAAAGAGCATCAAATTTGATGCTTTTTTTTTTACGATCTTATGCTTATAAGTAAGTCTTGTCTGTATCTAAGCAACTTGATGTTCTAGTTATGTAGTTTTACTTAACTAGCTATCAAGCCCTAGAATTTATTCTGGAGTGGTTGACCATATTCAACATACTCAACATTCATGTGATATAATAGTAGTCGATTAACTTTCTAATCTGGTTTTTCCAGTACAAATGAGATAGATAGAGTACCAATTGGTACTCTTTTTTTTATGACGATCCACGTTTCAAAAAGCTCGTGATTTCAATCACAGTACGGTTCATTCTGTTTTACTATCTAGTTTTATATCTACAGTTTTGTATATCATGTATTTATAAAATCAGAAAGGACGAACGCAAATGTTTAATTCGCATAAGCGACAGCGTGAACAAGAGAAACGTGATTATGCTCGAACGCAGAAAGCACAAAGCTATATGCCTGGGCATGATAATGTTGTTACAAGTACAAATAAACGTAGAAATGGACCAACGTCAAAATGGGCGTATTTATTGCCTACGTTAATGATTGGTATAGGAGTACCTATTGCCTTAGTATTAGTAATACAATATGTTGCATATTATTTAAATACACTGCAATATACCGTACGTAATCAAAAACCGCCATCTACTATATCATATTTCACCAGTTATCATTTAGGCATGGTATATTTTTTGATTCTCGCATTAGGGATGTCAATTTTAATACCATATTGTCATAAGAAGTTTCATGCGATATGGTTCAACAACAATGCTATGTTTCTGAATGACGATATGCCTGAATATGAAGATGATGCGTATGTTCGTTCAATGGATAACCTAACGCAAGAATTAGATGCCGCTCCTGATGCAGGACTAGGTTTTAATGGTCATGTCAGTTCAATTATGAGTCATGCAATGATGACAAATAAAGGTATTCATACGATCAACATGCCGCAATATGATCCAAATGTTGATGGATATGTTAAACGTGACGAAAATGGTCATATTGTTAAAAAAATGGTACCTATGTTTGATAGCGAATTTGCCGACAAATTATTTTCAATGTCCGCAGTACCCGTACAATTTCGCACCTTATTTGACGCAACAGACTACGATTTCAATCGTAAACTTACGCGTAAAGAAGGCGGCGGAAAAGACGAAAAAGGACATTATAAACGTGCTGGCGCATATGGACGTAAAGAATATGATAAATTATCAGATTATATTAATCATGAATTTTATCCAATCGATACGGATACTCAGCGCCCAGCAGGTGTATATTTTTATGACTCTAGACCAGTAAATACTATATTAATAGCAATTACTAGAGGTGGTAAAGGCCAAACATACATCGAACCTGCTATCGATTTGTGGTCAAGAGAAAAACACCCCTGGAATCTGTTTTCAACAGACCCAAAGGGTGAATTACTAGCAAAATTTTATTATCCACTTACTGCACGTGGATTTGAAATAGTGCAATTTAACTTAATGCACCCCAATTTAACAGATGTATATAATCCGTTAATTAATGCATTGCAAAAGTTTAGAGAAAATGACCCAACATCCGGATCATCATTAGTTGATGAATTAGTAGATCAATTATGGCCTAATGATAAAGGCGAAATCTGGAATCCAGCAGCTGGTAACATGTTTAGACGAATGGTATACCTATTGTTTTATCATTTTATCAATCGTGAAAAATATATTAGATATCTTGGATTTAAGAATAATGTACCTCAAGATGTTATTGACCGAGAAGTAGACAAAAACTATAAAGGTATCACGCTTTATAATGTTTATGTATTGATTGGTGAATTAGTATCAAAAATTTCGACAGATATCAAGTTGATTAATATTGATCCTAGTCAACCACCAGCACAAAAGAAAGACTTACTAACATTAGCATTTGATGCAATGCAGATGCTACCAAGAAATGAAGTAAGTAATAAAGCAATTACCGCAAACAATGCGATTAAACCAATTGCTAGTGCGGATCAAACTATTGCTGGTATTTATGCAACGCTACTTACAAGTTTATCTGTTTATGATGATAACACGGCTATTGCATTAATGTCTGGATCATTATCTAATAGTTTTGATACTGCTGGCTTAGGATTTCCTAGACGAGTAAGTATTAATTTAGATCCTGGATATGTTAAAAAGTTCAGATTGATTGGCGAAATGTTTCACTGGTCGATTTATCGAGATGCACAATTTACAGATCGATATGAAGGAAAAGATTATGAACATGAAGGTAGAGTAGATGATACGAACTGGATCTGGGGATTTTTCAAAGGCATCATTGATCGTGATGTTGCATATTTAAAGCTTGAAATTGAATCTGGCGGAACTATTGCTAAAACGTTTTATTTCAAGTTTGTCAAAGGCTATAAACGTTTTGATGATATCACATACGTTACTAATCCGGTAACGCATAAGAAAATGGTGGATGGCGGTACGTTAATTGAATTAGATGGAACTACAGGTAAAACACAACGTGAAATGTTCAAGGTTAAAGAATTAGACATTTTGCAAAATTCATATCACTATGTATCAAAACCTATCATCATCGCTAACCAAGTATTTTATAGCGAACAACCTAAAGCTATTTTTGCCGTAACTCCACCACATTTACAAGTTTATCAAAAACACATTCTGTTAATTATCAGTCAGATTTTGAATAAACAATATTCGATGTCATACGTTACCAAATCGAACAGAAAGCCTATTGTAGGTACGCGTTTAATGCTTGAAGAATTTGGTAACATCAGGTCAGGTAAAAAAGGTATTCCAAACCTAGATACAGCAACATCTATTGCATTAGGACAAGATGTACAAATCACATTTGTTTTGCAGAGTTTTCAACAGATGCGTGAAATTTATGGTGAAGCTGTTGAAAAAGTTATTAGAGCAAATGCAGCTAATATTATTTTCTTAAAGTCTAATGATAAGGAATTAGTCGATGAATTAGTACGTTTATCAGGTACACGTCATAAATTACAACAGAAAGGTAAATCAGTATCTCGTAAATTAGGGGATATGGTAACCGTCTCTGAACCGGTAATTAACTATAATTCAGATTATAGTGAAACTACAGCATTAACAGCTAATGACTTATTATTCTTAGCCGGACAAAGCCCTGGTAATGCCATCACATTTTCATCTGGCGAAATGCCGATTGTTAACAAGTTAGCAAATATTGTACCTATGGCTGCAGGTCTTCATACTAAATTACCCGAACCTGTAGGTGGACAATATTCAGATGCTACAATGCCCACTATTGTAACAGGGGATAATTCCAATTATTTAGACAACATTATCAATGGTGAAAATTTAACTAAGGAATTAGTAGCACAAGCTAAGATTTGGAATGAACAGTTAAAACCACGTATTGATGAATTAGCCAAAAAAGAACATGTTGAATTTAAAGGCGATGAATTATCCGATCTAGTAAGCAATATGATTTTCGAATTGTATGACAAACAAGTAGGACAATCGCGTGAAAACTTAGCCGAACCTGAACCATATTGGCAAAAAGCATTAAATATGAAGGACTTAATTCTGAACATATCTAATACTAAGTTAGATCAAGATACTCGCTTAGCAGCCATTAAGACTTTAAAAGAAGAACTTGTTAAATGTATCTTAGATCCAAATCTAAATGATTTAACAAAAATCTATAAAGATACCCAGCCAACAACAGATATTAATGTCGGATTTGATCAACAGGCTGTTAGCGACTTCGTAGTAGCGTTTATGCACCAATATCCAAAACCCGCAGATTTACAATTAGAACATCGTGATATTGACTATCATAAATTTGATGCGGAAAAGGATAATAAACCATTTGAATTTATGAATGAAATTGATAAAGGCGCATTAAATGATTATCTTGAAGATGCTATGACAGGTAAAGTAGATATTGTTTCTGGTCTTGATGTGAAGCATGAAAAAGGATCAAAATCATACAAAGTGCTACTTAATGGCAAGAGTTTATGGAAAGCTGAATCTGCTAAGCCTGACGCATCAGATAGTAGATTTATAACTGTTAAATTCGCTGAAACTGAACAGATGGAAAAAGAAATAGCAAATAACGCGGCGTTAATGTCTCAACTTCAAATTTATATTAATGACTCAGACAATTAAAAAAAGACCCTCAATTGAGGGTCTTTTTTTATAATGCTGGCATTGTCTTTTGTTTCTTCTGTTCAGATAGATCATTCAAACTTGATGTCAAATCTGCACTAAGATTCTCATTATCTTTGCTTGCCATTTCTTGCTTATGCTTTGCAGATCTAGTAATATCTGGCATTTTGAATTTCTCAAGTAATTCTTGATATTGATTATCAAATGGCATTTGTTTAGCTTGGGATTTTTCAACGGTTTTTGCGGTATTTTTTTCAACCGTTTTTACTGTATCTGCTTGTTTATTTTTCGATACTTTTTGTTCCTTAGTGTTATTAATTACTTTTTCTGCATTTTGCAAACTTTGACGATATGCATTAACATTATTTCCTTGTGCCATATTATGAGCATACAACATATAAATATGCTTTGAAATATTAATTTGATCAGCATCATATTTATATCTATGTTGATCTTGGTCATTAGAAATAAGAAGTCTATTTAACACTTCAGGTTTAAATTTAGATGCATTATCATTATTAAACAATTCATCAGCATGTTTGCTATATAATTTTCGTTGGTCTTTATTACGCATGGCAAATGCTAAATCTGGATCTTTGTTTAGCATTTCAATTTCTAAATTAGCATCAAATTCTTTAGTCTTATGTGTCTTTTTAGTTTCCGTATTTATTGGTTTTGCAGATTCTAACTTATTAATATGATTTGTGGATGGGTTTTTGTGTTTAAAATCATGATATAGTTTTTGTTGTTTGAAATGTTGTTTGAAATCTTGAATAGCTAACATTGTACGTTCACGTTGCTCTAAAAATCGAGGATTACGATCTTGATCATTTAATTTCTGCAAATGATCCACAACATCAGGATTTATTCCCTTTAGACGTACAACTTCATCAGCATGTTCTTGCACAGCTCTAAAAATCATCATATTATTTAATGCTCTAGGATTTTCATTTAAAGCTTTAACCACATTGTCTGGATGATCAATCAACGCTTTTGCAATATTTGGTTCATTTTGACGAGCTAAACGCTTAGATTGATAATCCGTTTTCAAATTCTCATTATAATTATGAATACGTTCACGAATCTTGCTAGGACTTAAACGATTATGCCATTTATCTACTTTTCGTCCAACACGCTCATAAATAACATCTAAGGCACTATCCATATTGAGCGACATATTTTCAGAACGATCACGCATCATAGTATCAACACGTTTAAACGCATTAACAGTACGTTCTTTTCCTTTTTGATACATATTCCGAATACGTTGACTTAATGTCAACTTTTGAGATTCATCCACAAATGAGAACCTATCTTTTACTGATTGCTCGCCATATTGATCAATTATATTATTAATTTTATCCGTACGTTGATTATTTGGCGTCAATTTGAAAGTTTCAGCTAATTGTTTACCTAGTTTATCATCGAAATTATTTTGATTTTTTAACTTATCAAATTTATTAGCTAGTGCTTGACGCATTTCTGGACGCTTGCCAAGTGTGATTAAAGTTCTCAAATCATCATATGGAAGATTTTGATCATCTAAAAAATCATTTAATGCTTTTTCATTTTCATCGCTAGCTGTTTGTACATCCGTACTATAATTTTGCATATTCATCACCTATTTCATCTATTTATTTATATTTTAGTGCAAAAATGAACGTCAGACCATGGAGTCTGACGTTCATTAAATATCATATACGGCTACTTCTTCTGATGCCGGTGTATCTGGAAATACAACATAACAATGCAACTTATGATTACGTTCTTCCCAATATACGCCAACTTGAGGCATTACCATTTTAGTTTTTTTAATATCACCATTCGGAGTGAAAATCATAGTTTCTTTTTCATATGGCTTTCGTAAATCTACTAATCCACAATTTACTAAAATGTCACGTGCAAAGCGATTGCTATCGCCATGAAACTGTGCATCTAAATCGATTTCACCTAATCCAACGATTAGCATTCGTCTAATAAATTGTGATAAATCGTCTGTTTCTTCTCTCAATACGTCTGGAATATATTTTAAAAGCATTTGTAAGATCAAAGTCTCATTCTTATGTACAAATTCTTTATTTTTCATTATTTCACCTACTTATCATTAGTAACATGTTGGATATAATATGATGTCACTACGTTAACCATATTATTATCTTTATCTGTCTTAATAAAACCAAATGGTACATTATCATAAAGCAAAATAGTATCATATGTATCTTGATCCATTTGGTATGTTTGCATACTTACTTTATTCTTGTCAATAACGTGAATAGTCTTATTAATTGTCGGTAATTTTTCTTTTAATTTTCCTTCAATTTGGTTAGACCGATCATTATTTACAGTATTTGCTGGCTTTTCAGGCTTTTTAATAGAATAATCATTATATTGTTTAGTAGCATCATCTGGATAATAATTAATATTGCCTAATATATAACCACCCCCAATATCTTTAATTGTTACTTTAAAGGGCTGTTTAGTGGCTTTAGCATCTTTTGTCAAATCATCAATAAATGATTGTTGCTCTTTAGTGTATTTACTATTTGTTGGTTCACTTTTTGATTTAGCCGATTTAAAATCTGCCAATTTAGAATTATCACGCTTAAGTTTGACTGACTTATGTGCTAATGAACTAGATGCTTGATTAGATTGTCTACCATTTGGATTATGAGCCAAACCATACCCAGCCACAAACATAATAGCTACTGCACCTGTACAAAGTCCAACCACCATTGCTGATTTTTTTAATTTTCCACGCTTATCAACTACTTTTTCTGATTGTTGAGTATTCTTTTTAGGTTTTTTAAATTGTACGTAATCTGAAAATTCTTTTTCTTTCACACCTTCATCATCAATCTGCTTACTATTATGTTCTTCTTGATTATTGTTTGATTGATCTTCACTACTTACTGGTTTAGCGGATTTGTTAATAGACTCATTAATAGAAGAAGATATTAGTGCTTTTTTTTTATCTTTTACATCTGGTAATTCAATAATTGTTTTTGGCTGAGGTACATCAGACATTTCTGATCTCATATTTGTTGAATTTGAAGGCATATTAACAGATGATTCATGCTCTTCACGTGCCTTATCTGCAATATTCGATAAAATGTCGGATAATTTAGGCGTTGGTTCTTCTGATTTAATTTCTTCAGGTTTTTCACCTTGTGATGAGCTTGCATAATAATCATAAAGCATTTCTTTAGGAGATTTGTGGTCTTGTACATTACCAGTTTGATAATAATTATCAAGCAGCGCTTTTGATTTTGATTGTGAGTTATCTAAATTCTCAGTATCTTTTGTTGATTGTTTTTCATCGGATTTCAATACAACAGGCTTGCTTGTTAATTCTGTTGTGTTTCTAATAATTGCTTTGTTTTGTGATGTATTATTAGATTTTTTTTCTACTATTGCAGACTCTTCAGACTCTTTATGCAATTTTTGTTTTTCAACATTCTTTTTATTTTCATGTTTAGTTATAGGTGCTTTTAATTCTGAAAATTGCGATTTATCCTTTTCATCTTGCAACTGTTTTAACTTTCTGCTCTTAGCTAGTAACTCTTCTAACGCATTTGATTTTTCCATAATAAAATATTTACCTATCCTTTAAACTAATCTATCTTCAATATATCTATATTATCATCAACTAATAGCATTATGCAATACCGCATTCTATCAATAACCATATTGATTTTAGCATATAAAACATGCTATGCTGAAAATACTTAAATAATAAAAATTAAGGATGGAACATATATGGTAGAACATAAAGAGCATATGAGTATCTATATGACTAATCGATTAAAACGAAGATTAAAAGATGCATCAAAAGATAAAGGCATTAGCATGAATAATTTTATTATTGAAGCGATACAAAATGAAGTAGATCGATATGATGCATCATATTCCGCACCCGATTTAGTTTTGGATCGATTAAGTGAACTATTAAATGCTCAAATTGCAACAGCAACACTAATGAATAAGCAAACTCAAGCGATCAACAATATAAATGAAACATTAGATGAGTTATTAAATCGAGAGGATTTGCACAATGACTAATGATATAGATAGCATTTTAAATGGTATAAAACCAAGCATTGTCACACCTCATTTGGCTGATATTAGTAATTTATCTAGTGAACAAAAACTACGTAAAATAGCAACATTGATTGTTAAAAACATGGTATCAGAATTTAACAAATCAGATAAAGCAAAAATTCCAAGAGCCATAACACATGAAGGACAAGTAATTGAAGTACGTTATTTAGATATTGATAGTTTATATCTAGGCGTATGGCCAGCTGTCAGTTTAATGATGTTGCAGTTATCAATTGGCGAACAAAATATCATTATTGAATCTTTGTATCCAAAAAACACGCAACTAGCAGCTAAGAAATTTGCTATTACATTTACCAATCATTTAAAAACTGGAAGCAATGTAGAAATAAAAACAGATAAAGATATTACAGATAAATTAGATAATGCCAATGCTGGAATAGCTATGCTTTTAGCACAAATGGCAGAGGGTGGGTATCCAAAACCGCATCCCGATAAGATTAAAAAGCAACAATTGTTAATAAATGAATTAGTTAACGACACTAGACGTGCAAGAGCGCACAAAAACGCATTAAATAAAGCCAAAGAACATGCTAAATGGCAAGATAAGGAACGACGCAAATGACAATAAAAATGTTAGATGAAAGCAGAAAAGACTGGATACACTTATTAGGAAAAGCACACACATTCCGGGGCGTTGTTGACCGTTTTGGCCACAAACATAGACAAGGATCACAAATAAAACGTGGTGCAACATTATGCTTAACAGATGTCCATTTAAAATATTCAAATAAAATAATCGATCATGCATGGATTGACTATTCACCTAAACTAGCCAAATTTGGAGAATATTTAAAGCCCGGTACCATTATTGAATTTAAAGCTGTAGTATCAACATATGATAAAGGTGGAAAGAATATTTATGGAAAAGGGGTTGGAACATATCAAGATTTAGAACTAATAAAAATATCGCATGTAAAAATTATCAAATCAAGGCCTGTTGTATATGATGATTTAATAGACGATCAATTAATAAGTTATGCAATAAAGACTCGTACAAATATCAAGCATGGAACATATTTAGGTGTAGATCCGCAAAAACGACTAGGTAAAATATATATTGGTCAGACATTTGCTAATAAAGTGGCAAAATATTTATCATGGAAGTGGAATAGTTAATGGAAAACAGATCGAATGCAATAATAGGTAAAGCATATCAGTATTTACGAAATCATAGATATGAATTTAATAAACTAAGTAAAGAATATCATTTAACGTTAACAACGTTAATGAGTTACTACTATAATCCGCTCCATTTAAACGAAGCTCCATTTTGGATTGTACGTAAATTTGCAGATAAATATAATGAGGAGCAAATAGCTGAAACATTATCAAATGAAGAAATCAAACAATTCAACACTGAGCTAAAGACTAATATTGTATATATGCTGAATCATAATGAAAAAGCTAAAGCAATTATTTATGAGAATGTGGCTAATAATCCAGCATTATTAATCAAGTTATATATGCTGGATCACGAAAAGAAAGGACAAGCTTAATGCGCTTATATTTCGCAGATGATTTGTTAGCCGAATCGTACGCGCAGCAAACAGATGACTTAAAACGTTATAGATCAAAGTTGAAAAAGCCTGATCGCTTTTTAATAACTCGTCAATATGATGCGCAAAAGTATACTATTTTGCATAACGCAAACATAGACGATAAAGAAATAAACATGTATGATTTCTTTCAGCATGCTACATTTTTAAAAAAGAAAGATTTACATGTTCGTTTATCTGACACGTTTAATTTACGAAATTTCAAAATAAAAGGTATTGATAATAACAGATCTGAATTATATCAAGATAATCATAAGATAGCGAATATACAGATTGCGCCATCAACTGTACAACTAATTGGCGACGTAACATTTGTAAATAATGCCGATATTCCAGTATCTCGTGATATTTATGACCGTAGAGGATTTAAATCATCTACTCAATATTTTGATGTTGATGGCAATTTGGGACACCAAATTATTTATAATATTAATGGACTCCCTGTTATTGAGATTATTGTTATGCATCGTGATAATAAGATTCAAACAACAGGGATTAAATTACTAAATTATCAAGGTGCTGATTATTTGTTTAGAAATGAAGATGACTTATGGTCATTTTTCAAAGACGAATTAAAGCAAACAGACATTAGTAAGTTACAAGAAGGTAAATAAATGAAAAACAGAGCATATGCAGACGTAATGAACAAACCATATTGGATAATTGCAAAATTAATGGAAGAAGATGCAATAAGTGACTTCGTATTTCACATGAATATACGGTATTTTAATCCAAATGATGACGAATCATTTTACAAAACTTTAAATGAAATATTAGCATATATAAACAAATACGCAATCTAACGCAAAGGAAAAATAAATGACAGTATATTTTGTTAATGAAAGTATCAATTTACAAAATTCAGGGATTGAACATGCAGAATTTGATCGAGCAAATTTGTTTAGGAAGCATAACGTAGATTTCAAAATTTTAACATCTGTTTATTTACCAACGCTTCATAATACCTTGCCGCATTTCAATATTAGAGATAGTGAGTCAATTAATTTATTTGATTATTTTCAAAATGCATTAACATATAGTGGCACAAAAACACGATTAAATGATGTTGATTTTGGCTTAGATGTTGATTTACAGGAAACAAAAAATGATTTAATGTTTGATGCATATGCAGCAAGCAATTCATCATTATTATTAGGTCGTGTTAAAACACGTGAAAAACTTAAAGATAATGATAATCCACAAATTGAACATATCGAGTTTTTTGATATGTTTGGCAATTTATATAAAACGGCATATTATGACATTCGAGGATTTAAATCATTAGTACAATATTTTAATCCAGATGGGAGATTAGAAGCCGAAAACTGGTTAACACCTAAAGGTAAGATAGCTATTATTAAGACATACACATCTATTCGAAATAAAACGATATCAACCTGGAGAATTGGAAATCATCAATTTGACACATTAGATGATGTACGATTATATTTCTATAATTCCATCAATAAGACGGATTATAACATGTTTATTTTAGATCGTAGCAATGTTAGTGAATGGCAATTAACACACTTAGATCGACCAGCATATTTAGCATTTATTTTGCATAACTGTCATACTGCAAGTGCTACGAATGCTGAAGAACAATTGTTAAATGACAATTATGAATGGGATTTATACAATTTAGATCGATTTAATTGTGTTATTAGTGCAACACCGCACCAAACAATAGATGTTAAAAAACGATTTAATAATGAAACAACAAAATTTTATACCGTACCAGTAGGTATTATTAGTGATCAGACTCGTTTTTCCAGACATATCCCTATGAATAAACGTAAGCCATATTCAATGCTTGTAACGGCTAGAATAGCGCCAGAAAAAGGGATTGATAAAATGATATCCGCACTAAAAATTGCTCAAAAAACGATACCACAACTAACGTTAGACATTTATGGATATATTGATCATTCAAATAATGATGCGACTATTAAAGCAATTAATAAAGAAAAAGAAAAATTAAATAATCCTAATACTGTTATCATACATAAACATGCAGAAGATGTTGGAAAATTGCAAAATGAATATCAAGTTTATTTAATTTTTTCACGTATGGAAGGTTTTAATTTAGCATTAATGGAGGCACAAAGTCATGGAATGCCGGCTATCACAAATGATGTGAATTATGGACCTACTTATTTAGTGGAAAATGGCAAAAATGGTATTATAGTTCCATATGATGATATTAACGCTTATGCAAACGCAATGATAAACATATTTAATGACTCTGAACAGTTACAAATATATTCAGATCAAGCATATTTATTATCAGATCGTTTTAGTGAGGAAAATGTTTGGAACGCATGGCAAAATGTCTTTACAGATTATAATAATGCCATGAATAAAGCAAACAAATAATTACCATATCTTATGTAGTAATGTTAAAATAAACATGTTGAAAATATTTCAATCTTGTAAGTGTGAAAAAAAAGGACTGACAATTGTCAGTCCTTTTTTTTATAATTGTTGATTATCATTATTAATTATAGAATCAAAATCGATAGACTTAGCTTTCTTATGTAGCATTTTCAAACGTTCACGTTCTTTTTGCTGCTTTTGTAAATTAATAGTCCATGCAAATTCATCAAGATATGATGTCTTAATTTGTGGCGCTTCCGTTTTCTTTTTAGATTCATTTAACGTGTCTTTGGGGTATAAATTCTGTTGACTAGGTACAAGTCCAGACGTTTTTGTAAGCGTCAATTTACGATCAATGTCATAAGTTAACTGATTCAGACTACTTTGACGTAAAACACCTTTTTCTTCGCCATAATGCCAACGTTTGATTTTACCATCTTCATATACAACCGCGTGGACATGCAAATGCCTAGTATCCCATTGAATACATGCTACAGCTCTACCATCATTATATCCATCCATATCAACAAGACCTTGCAGACCGCTTCTAACAGCATTGCGCAATCGTACATCATCATATTGATATCGATAATCGCCCTTTTTAACAATTTCAATATCTGGATCTACTAATTGTTCTTTGATCAGATAATCAGGATCAAAACTAATAACCATTTGCTGAATGGCACGTTTTCCTGTATTATGCAAATCTTGAACATGATCAGCAATTCTGAGTAATTCCTTACGAGTTATTCCACTAGAATCTAATGTGAATGCAACGCCATCACCCACTTCAGGTTGATTATTCATGACTCTGTAAGCTAATGATGGATCAGTAGCTGAATCTCTTGAAATATAATCACGGACGAACTTACCAGCATCTTTTCCGCGACTGCCATTAATATTAAATTGTGAAGTAACAATAATATTTCTATTTCTAGAACTAATCATTAAAAAGCCCCTTCATCTGGATCATCACCTATTTTATGCATATTAAACAATTTAATATACAATAAAATTGCAGTATCAATTTGATTTCTGACATTATCAGATCCTTGAATAGCCGCATTAGCAACATTATTAGCAATATCACCATTAACATGGTACGTAACAACAACATAATGCGTCAAATCCTGTATTGATTTAAACGTCTGATTTTTATTGTTTAAATCCGCACCACGTGAATCAGTTATCATTAATTTATTTTCATCAGTTGTTGACTCGTTATTTGATACTTGATGATATATGTGAGTATCTGATTCAGTAGTATTATCATCAAGAGTAGTATCATCATCTAGTATACTATCATCATAATCATCATATGTATCATCAAAACTTGTAGGATCATTAAAATCATCCATTGGAATATCATCATCAACGTCATCATCTGGTACGTCATTAACATCTGATGTGAGATCATCCTGTGGAGTATTAGGGTCATCTATTTGTGAATCATTGACTTCACTAAATGCATTCTCCTTATTCTTATTATCCGTAAACATTGTTGCAAATTTAGCACTAACATCACTATCAAGATCAATATGTTTAAATGGCGGTGTTAAATCTTGCGTAACGTCATATAATGTCCCCGTTTTCACAACTTCGCCATTAAATGTATCATCACCATAAATATTTCTAGTAACATTGATATCATCTAATGCGAAATCACGATCACGCAACTTTTCCATATCCGGAAACAATATTAGTTTAAGTTCTTCATCCGCATCAGATTTAAACGCCAAAATTGTATGTTTTTGAATAGCAATTAATGCATATCCAGACAATGGCTTATTATTTAGATCAACATCAAAACCGATAATATGTTTTTCATCTGGCCTTAAATATGCTAAATCTTTTTCATATAAAAGACGTCTAAATAATGCATCTTTTGCTGAGGGATCAATATTACGAATTTGATCTACGATATTAATCATCATTTATCACCATCTTTTTGACTTGCTTTTTGATTTGCTTTTGTCAAATCGTCATTTTTTCTGCTTTAAATCATCTATTTGTTTTTTTAATTCATCAATTTGCTTATTTTTATCATTAATTTGTGAATCTTTATCTGATGATGATTTTTGCGAATCAGCTTGACTACTTTCTAAATCTTTAATTCTTTTCTGTGCATCGTTTAATTGATCCTGTAATTTATCACGTTGATCCTTATCCTTATCTGCTTGTTTCTTAACCGCATCGTCAATCATTTGTCTATTTTTAATATTCGTAATTAACTTGCCATCATCGATATCCTTTTTCAATTTTGCAGCATTAGCACGAGAAACAGCATCTTTTGCACGTTTTATTTCTTTATCGGTATCGTCTTTCACTTTGACAACTTTTTTATTTTTCAAAATTTCATTAGCTGCACTATCATTTGCCTGTTTGCTTGCTGTAGTTGGTTCTTGAGCCATGGTATGCTTACTGACAAGCATATTAACAACACCAGTAATCAGACCCAAGCACATTAGAATACTAGCCGCAATGATAGCCATTTTACGCTTACGTTTCTTTCGCTCTTTTTCACGCTTATTACCAAATGTCATTTGACGTTTTTTACGTTCCTGTTTAGATAATAATTTATTTGTCATTGTCTTGTCCTTTCTTTGAACTTATTATTGGCGATAGAAATAATTCATATTGCAAACCATAACTATCTGCACGTAATGAAAGCTCACTAATTGTTTTATCAAGTTTTACAACATTTAAATGCTTATAATACAAATATTCAATCATCGGAATCAATAACAATTTTAATGAAAAACTACAAAGGACAAGAAATAAAAATACAAATAAGACCACAGCACCAAGTAATATTAATGCACCAACATTCATAGTGATTATATATTTAAATGCATCGCATAAACATAATGCATATACTATAAAAATAATAAAAAGCAATAGATCTATAATCATACCTGACAAGCAATGAATAAAATTTGATGTGTAAGTGTATCGATATGTTTTTTTAAGTAATTGTTTTAACGTATATTCTTTATCTTGACGATCGGCAACATTTAAATATTCATCAATTTTCATAATTTAACTCCTGTTATTGCGGAAACCTTAAAGCAGCCAACGCTTCGACTATCTTTTGAAATATCCCGATTATCTCCTAATACAAAAATATGATTTTTAGGTACTGTAATTGTCCAATTCAATTTATCAAAATCTTTTATATTCTTAGTATCTAAATATTTTTCAGAATATTCACGATTATTAATAAACAATCTGCCACCAATAACACTAACAGTATCGCCAGGAAGACCAATTACTCGTTTAACAATGGTTTTTTCGGGACCATTGGTTTCTATTCGTTCTTTTAAAACTACAATTTCAAACCTTTTAGGCTTTTCATTACGTTTAGCAATAAAATATTGATTATTATGCAGTGTTGGATCCATTGAATGTCCATCAACACGAACCAATACAAAATTGCATATAAAAATAATAAACGCAACAGCTAATGCAGCATAAATACTGAATTTCAAAATGGAATGTTTATTTTTAATTTTTATTTTGGCATATGCTGGTGGATCATAATCACCTTTCATATACGGCAAACTATCTTTGAGTTTTTGCTTACGCTCATCATTCGTCATTATCAATGTCCTTTACTTTTTATTATCTACTACATTTTAATGGAAATAATATATAAATACCAGATAGTTATTAACGCAAAAAAAAATAAGACATTGAAGTCTTATTTCAATTCCATAGTTTTTGGATTTACTTGTTTAATTTTACCATCATTATCTACAATTACTTTATACGAATCTTCATATGTAGCATCTTGTCTGTTTTTGGCACTAACTTTACTATATACCGTAACATTATATGTATTATCTGCACCAGGGTCAGTTTGAATTTCAATTGGTTTTGTAAGTGATCCAACAGTAACAAATGATGGTTTACTATCATCATTTAATGCATTAGGCATTAATTGATTTACAACATCGTCATTTGAAACCTTAAGCATATTTTCCGCTTGCTGTTTACGTGTTATCTTAGACCCATCATAAACATACATTGCATTAAACAACGCTTCAATATTCGGCTTTGGATCGGCTTTTGGTTTATCTTGCTTATTTTCTGATTGTGATTTGCTAGATTGTGATTTGTTAGAAACCGTTGATTTATTTACCGATTGCGATTTTGCATGTTCAACACTATGGGATTTAGATTTTATCTTTCTAGCTACTTTTACAGTTTTAACAGGCTTTGTTTCATTTTTATGCGTCATATGACCACCAATAGCTACAATACCAATTAAAACAATTGCAATACCCGCAATAATTAGCCATAATTTTGATTTGTCAAAACTTGGACTTTGTTTCTTTTTATTTTCATCTTCATTTGGATTTGGAATTTTCATAATTGACTGTCCTTTCTAATACTTCTATATTAACTAATTTTTAGAATCTTGGACAGTACCTAACGAATTAAACTTAGTGAATTTATTTTGATTTTCAGAATACTCATATTGATATGCGTTTTCTACCGTTTCTGACATGCCACGTTGATTAGTAAATTTACGATACTTAACCAAAATCAACCCAGAAACAGTACCATTATTCACTTTTGAATTTGTAGTTACCGTCACATCTTGAACCGCTTGATTCATACCCGGAACAAACATAACATTAAGGCCGTTAAGGGCATCAGGAGACGCATACTTTTTAGCCTTATTAATGCGTTTATTATAATCGTTTTGAGTATCGTCAGATGACGTTTGAAAAACTAAATTCATTAGTTTTTCACCATTTGATTTAGCGTTTGAAAATGATTTAGGTTCATCAGACACATTCAATAAATTCTTTGCTTTTCCTTGTTCTACCAATTGTGAATTAATATATTCCTGTTGTTTATATTCAGTATTGAGCTTTTTCAATTTATTCTTTCTATTAATGAGAATTGAATTTTGACGTCCAATTTGACCATTAATTAAATTTTGTTTTTTATTTGATTGAAACACGCTAAACAAGCATGCGCAGATAATCAACAGTGAAATCACAATAGTACTTTTTGTTTTTTTATCCATAATACACTGCCCCCTAATTAAACACATTAATATCACTATCGACGACAGTATCTTTTAGCAAATCATATGCAATAGTAATCAATGCTGAATGAGTTTCTTGTACTTTATCACTATTGCCATCTGTCATTTCATATTTAACAAATGCAATGATTTTTGCATTTCTAATATTTTCAGCATTTTGAAATGTTGTATCTACAGATGTATTTTTAGTCAATAGAAATTTAAATGATTGTTTATCATTTAACGTATAATCAGCATGATACCCATTTAACGGATATAAAACATTAGTTAAATTCTTACCTATTAACTTTGTTAATTCATCTTGATGCTTTTTATAATCATCACTATCCTTCAATCCGCCAAGTGCCATTTTAACACCCTTATTAATGTTATCAGTAGCCTTATTTTCTGCATCTGTAAGATTGAATTTAGTAGCATTAGCACTTTTTTGTTTATTTTTGATCAATAAGGTTTTATTGTCTTGTTGCAACGTGGCAATACTTGTATTAGTACTTGTAATGGCTTTATCCGTTTTAGTAATATTACTTTTTATTGAATTTAACTTGCTAGAATTTGGAGCCTTAGCAAATGCAATAATAATACTAATAATAGCAAGCACAATGAAAATCAATCTGGTTCTAAAATTTTTAGCCAGTGTGTTGACCAATTGAGTATTATCATTTTTTGAATTGTTATGTATTTTCATAGTTTAAACCTTATCCCCTTTATCTTGATCTTTTGACTCACCTAAACCGGATTTAATAACTTTGATTGGATCTTCCCATGGACCATTGCTAGAATAGCCATCTTGACAAGGATCGGTTATCTTTTTATTAGTAATACCCAAATGAAGGTGTGATTGCGTTAATTTACCAATAGTATCTCCAACTTTAACATTTTGACCTTCTTTGACATTAATATCACTCTTTGATCCAAATGCTTCTTGATATACTTCATTATATCCATCATCAGAGACAACCCAAACAATCCAGAAACCATATTTATAGCCAACAAACTTAACTTTACCATCATGAACAGCTATAACATCGCCATGATATTTAGCCGAACCAAAGTCAAATCCATCATGGAAGTTGCCATTACCACGACCAAAACCAGTATGACCAAATTGTTGTCCATCTTCATAGTTTTTCATTGGATCTTGAGTCACATCTTTAAATGGCCAGCCCCATTTACCACTAGCATGAACTGTACCATCATTACAGCTATTACCATTACTATCGGTATCAACGCTAATTTGGTCACCTTTTGATGGATCACCACCAAGTTCCTTAATATTATCCATAGTAGCCGATAAGGGCTTATTAAATTTACCTGTCCAACCACCATGTTTTCCAGCTAAATCAGCAATTTCAGCAGTGGCTGCACTAGTTAGCGGAATATATGCTTTACCAATTGATCCCGTAGGTACAGCATCTAATAATTTCTTTGCTGGGTCTACTGGCAAATCACCAGGCTCACCCCCACCTGTAGCTGGCGGCTGAGAAGTGTTGTTAGATGTATCTTTGATAACTTTAGCATCAGCAATAGCATCTTGCTTTGCATTACCAGTATCGCCTTGAAAGTGATTAATAAAACCACCAGCACCACCAACTTCATTACACGAATATAGCCAAAAAAATACAGGACTAACGCCTTCATTTTTAATTGCTTGACTAACTTCACCAATATTGTTTTTATTTAATCCATATTTTGATGCTGTTACTCTATTTATTTGTAGAAATAACCCTTCAGCTTTACTTATTGAAACGCCCCAGGTTGATTTAATTGAGGATGTTGAAAATTTAGCAACATCATTTAACGACCAGTTACTCTTACTGCCGCCACCACCAAAATCAATCAATGAATCTGCCGATGGACCAGTAGTAGTTGGACACCCACCTAGCATTAATGCTGCATATTGATGACGTCTTTGACTTGTATCGGCAATATTATCATCTTTCTTACCCGATGACATTAATGCACAAAATAATGCAATAATTATTGCACCGCATAGCCAGCCTAAAGGACCAGATAAAATAAAAGATATAAATGTACGACCAGCTTTAATTGCTAATTTCACGCCATTTTTGACACCTTTTTTTAATCCTTTTTTAGATAAGCTTTTAGCTTTAGCTTTTAATTTTTGCTTTATAGTTTGATCGGCACCATTTTCTTCAACATCTTGAATATCTTTAGAGACTTGAACGCCATTTTTACCCAGTTTCTTAGTAACAGATATTGTTTTTTTGACACCGTCTTTAAGATTCATATCTACCGTCCTTCCTAGTTTATAATTTTTGCTCTATTATTCGTGATATCAATATTTGTTTGATAATCTATGACAATTGTCTTGTCAATATCTGTTGTGGTCTTAACACCACGTGATCCTTTATTAATCAAATTGATAACTTGAATCAAAAAATCATCAGGTTTCATCGATATAGGAACAAAACAGCCATAATTTTGGATTTTAATATTCATCTTATTGCCAACTGCTGCTAGCCATGAATTAACAACTGAAGCCGGATAACATTTTTCAACCACAACGTTTGCGGCTTCTGGATCAGGTTCATTAGGATCTCTAAATCTAGGTACATTATTTAAATGAATAGATAAAGGCACATCTGAATTTTCATCAACAATAACGCTAGCCAATTTACGAATCACCAAATTTTTAACATTACGTTTTGCATCACGTGCGCCACCACGTTCACTGTCATTACTTGTTCGGTCAATAACAATATATGGAACAATATCTGGACTAATAAATATTGGTCGATTTCGTGTTTCAGCAATAGTCATATCATTATCTAGTTCACGTTGAACAATTTTAGCAATTGCTTTTCTAGAAAGCGGACTAAATGGAATGATCATATCGATACGACCGAGCACTGCCGCATTGAATTGTTCAGTATCGCTAAGTGCTTGATAAATATTTTCAATATCCATCTTTTGCTCGCCATTTTTATCCAATTTACCGAATTTTTGCTGCTGTTGATAAATACCACTAGCAATATTCGTAGTCATATTAATAATATTACCAGCAAACGAAATAACACGATTAGGGTTGTTAGGACTCGTAAGTCGTGCATCATCTAGCACTTGAAGAAGCGTGTTCATACACTCGCGTGTTGATTTATCTACTTCGTCTATTAGAATATAGGCATTTGGTGCGCTCCATGCAGCGTTAGCTAGTTGATTAGCAAAATCCACAGCATCTTCATGCCGAGGATAACGTGACATATCAAAACGTTTAAGTGGAATATGCATAGTTTCACTGACAACTTTAGCCATTTCGGTGTTATGCGTGACAACATATTCTTTACCAACAAGATATAAATGTTCCGGATCATCAACCATAATACATGTCATATCTGCCTTTTCTGACAACTTTTCAATTGATTTAATCATGACTGTGCCAAATTTCTTTTCATGTTGTTTAACTATCTTAGTAGCTTCGATTGCGCGTTGCTTTTTACGGCCAAGTCTGAAGAATTTAGCCTTATCTTTATTCATAACCTTAACATGAATAGCATATTCAAATGTATTACTTATTCGACCGCCTCGTGAATTTGAATACTTATTGATTGATGTCGGAATTCCTAATGACCAAAGCACTTCACGTATGTCATCAGCTAAACGTTTAGATATAGTCGAATATGAAATATTATAACGTGAAGAATTATCAATAGTACCATCAGTATCAAACAAACCTTGAATAAGCGACCAGCGTTGTTCAACAGATCCAAATTTATAGATATCAGGAATAAATTTTTCGCCCGAATATTTATTAATTAATTCAGGCACTTGAGACAATGCGTCATTAACGCTAAGACGCTTATGCTTGTTTTGCCCATATTCACCTGTAATAAAATACCAACCGTAATCCTGATCATTATTAACAGCTTTCGGAATATAATCAACATCCATCAATTTGGCAAGAAGTGCCACTGTTTCTTCATCAGCAGAACTAAAATGAAGTGGCTTATAGCCATGAACCCATTTGCCATCTACTTTTTTATCCCTGATGAATGAGCCATTACCTAAAAGTGCACCCATCACATAAGGATCCAGTGTATATTCACATGCCGGACGATCCACGGCTTCAGACTGTGGAATCACGAATTGATGATCAATTCGGCCATTCTTTTGTGGGATAGCGATTTTCTTTTTAATCAATTCTTTAGTAGGTAAAACTTTCCATTTCTTAGAGCCATGACGTGATTTATACATCCATAAATGATCGCCCGCGCAATCAATATGACGACCGTCCATCAAGCTTACGCGATAAACAGTTTCCTGAGGGTGGCGATACACGCCGGTGACTGTTTCAACCTGGCCATGACGACCGAATACCTTATCACCGACTTTAATATTCTTAGTAAGAATATATCCGTCCTCAACCGGCGAGGCCAACGGATATGTGTCAAGACAACTTTTACCGACACCAGTAGGTCCTGTAGATAGAAAAGATATCTTTGGACGAGTTGGATCGTTAAAACCTGCTAAACTCATTTCTAGTAAACTAAGCACAGATTCGGAAGCTTGATTCTGATTATAAATACGAGAATGAATTGCAGTTCGTAGATCTCTAATACTTACCTTATTATCAATGTCGATGCCGTATGACCGTTGAATAACACGATTCAGCATTGGACGAGATAAAACGTACTTAGAATTAATATTTAATTCATCTGGAGAATAAAAAGTTTTAATTAACGTTCCATGCTCCATTTTTTCACTTTTAGTAAGATTACCAATAATGTTCATCAAAATATCAATACTAGCACGAGGCTGAGAGTTAGAAATCAAAATTTGTTTACTAGTATCATAAATTTCGCCAAAAATAGATGGTTCAGCTAGTTCAAAAACGTGATTCTTCTTTGCTCTTGATTTAAGAATATTAATAACCGCAGATTTAGATAGCTCGGGTAAATCCATTCTAAGCAAACGTTGGTCTAACGCACGGTTAGGCGCAATATATTTATTGTATTCTTCAAACGTAGTAGCAGCCACAATTCTAAAACCATTAACTGCTGATTTTTCCAAAATTGGTTTCAATGCTTCAGCAGCCGATGGAGAGAATTTCATAATTCGGTGAAACTCATCAATAAACAAAACAACAATAATATCGTTTTTCATTGAAAAATCTTTTGTTTCATTTACTAAGTCAAGCAAGCCATTAGTCATTTCAGCATCTTTATCGCCGTTAACATCTTGCGCTAAACGTTCAATATCGACTTGCAACGTCATATAATTTTCGGCTTGTTTATCATATGAAAATCCTTGAACTAAAGCGGTTTTACCCGATCCAGGATCACCGAGCAAAATAACATTTGCTTTTTCAGGATTACGCAGACCAAGACGTAAATCCTTTAATTCATGATCTCGACCAAGTACAGGTGCAGCTGGTTCACTAAGCGGATTGGCCGCTCGATCTAATGCTGGATATTTAGATCGTTCACGATTATATACTGCAATATGATTTTTAATTGTATCTAAATAACTCATCAGTTAATCAAATCTTTCTATTATATATTTACTACCAACAATTATAAATAATTAACAAGCTTTTAAATAGATAGTATGACCAAATCAATATATACTTAAATACCCCCTCATCCCCCCAGAAATAACAAGAAAAAAAGATGAAAAGCTATTTTAGTGTTGTTTAGTTAATATAACAAACGCAAAGGAATTGAAGATTATTTAACGTATGATATTGATCTGAATAACGCAGATGAAATAAAAATGATATTAAGATACTTTAATCTGACTATGCTCATGGAAAATAAAATGGAAAAAAACATCGGAAAATTAGCATATTAATTGCAACAACAAGATGATTTTTTCCATCACTTTTGCCATTTAATTAGTAGTGTTTTAAGGGGTTGAAAATTTTCCAACGTTGAAAAGCCTTGTCATTACTAGTCTCAAGCTACTTTTCAAATGGAAAATAATTGGAAAATTTTGCTTTTTTCCATATTTTCCATGTCTTAAAATTTTCCGTCCTTTCAACGTTGATATATCAGCATTCTTGTCGTTAAATGGAAAAAATTCTATTATTTTAGTCTTGCTCCTTATTTCATTTGGCGTTTGAAATGACAAATATTGCTATTTAAAATTTTCCATTATTTTCCGTTGATTATAAACATAAGCAACATAAATAGCATGTTGAAATACATATAAAGATGAAAGGACTAAAAACATGAATGACACAAACTACTATGTTGATATTTTAGACAACAAAGACAAGGAACTAATCACAATTGAAGCAACATTATCATGATACAATTTCAAAAATAATTATTGAATCAAACTAAAAAAGACAGTCAATTGACTGTCTTTTTCATATATCTATTCATGCTTTTTACGTCTAACACCTAATAAACCAGTAGCAGTGAACAGTGCAGCACCCAAAGCTGCAACAATATTGCTCCCTGTATCCCCTGTTTGAGGTAAGGTCGAATTTTGAGTAGCAACAGGTACGTTTTGATTTGATGTGTTTTGACCTGCATTATCGACTTTAGCATTTTGACGTGTGGCCTCTTGACTACCAGTATTTACATTATTATTCGCTGCTTGATTATCTGATGGTGATTCATCAGTACTTTCATTATCGCCTTTTACATTATCACTATTATCACTATTTTCACTATTTTCATTATTATCCGTTGCTGAACCAGCATTTGCTACGTTATCAGTAGAATTGTCATCGGTTGAATCAACATCAGATGTCTTATGATTTACATCAGAAGACACATCAGATGAAACATTTGATGAAACAGCAATATCATTATTATTTGCGCTTGATGCATTTGAATCAACTACACTTGATGCGTTTGAACTGGCATTTGAACCAGCTGCTGAAGATACAGCACTAGACGCATTAGATGATTGGTCATCTTTGGTATATAGGTTAATAACATCACCGGCATGCATACCAAGACCATAAAAGTCTCCGCCTTTTGCTACATCTTTATCTGTCAATGTATATGAACCCATAACCTTATAGCCAGAAATAGTATCTTGACCATGATCTACATGCGCACCATTAATAGCATCTCTAATTCTGTTTCCTTGACTATCATAATAGTAAGTCTTATTTTCAGAAGTAGATTGTTTTTTATAATGATTTACAACATTTCCATTTTCATCCGTGTCAGCATAAGCAAATACATATCCTGAGATATCACTCTTGCCATCATTATCCAGGTGATATCCTTTTTCAGTACCCTTAATAACGTTTCCGTTTTCATCTACCCAAGTAGTATTAACGTATTTACGACTAACATCATTAGTCTGGTTTACCATCTTAGTGATTTCATCATCAGTAGCATTTGGATCATTACTTAATGCTTCAGCTTTTTCTAACTGATTATCAATTTCTTTCTTTTCGTCATCTGTTAATGTCTTATAAACTGAACCATTTTTAATCTTCTTTAATTCATTAATGGCATTTTTTAATTTCTCTGCTGGAGTTCCAGTGGATGAATTTGATTGACCAGTTGATGCACTTGATTGGATATTTGTAGCACTAGAAGTCAAAACACTAATAGCATTAGAAAACGCATTAGCCGCACTAGATGCGACGCTCTTTAATCCTGCATCACTAATCGCACTTGAAACAGAACTAGTATCTGAGGAAACAGATGATGATGTAGCGCTAGCACTAGAAGTACCCGCACTAGATGCGGATGAACTAGCATTTGAATTCCTATGCAGAATACGATCAAATTCATTTCTAACATCAATTTCCGCTTGTTTGACTTTGGTCAATGTTCTGTCATATTGACCACGAGTAGGATTCTTATCAATATTCATAGCCTCGTTAATTGCATCTTCTAATTCAGCTTTAACATCTGCGCTTACTTGAGCATATAAAGGATTATTCTTCAAATTACGCAAAATATTAGTCTTGCTCTTAACTTCTGCAATTTGAGTATTGGTTAACTCTCTATTTTGCGGATCACTAGCATCATATAATGCATTTTCCAAATCTAATGCAATGTTTTTAATTTGATCAGCCGTTGCGCTATCAGAAATGTTATAAGCATCATTTAATGCCTTATCAACTGCAATTTTATACTTTTCACTAGCATTTCGATAATCAGATGTAGATTTAAATGCTAAAGCACGTCCAATTGAAACTTGCAATTCATTTCTAGCGCTTGCTTGATCTCCTGCAATATCGGCATTAGCAACCTGCGTAGTGGATACCGCAGCAGTAGCAACACCTACCGCAGCTAAGGCTAATGCTTTACGATTCTTGTTGTTAATTTTTCTAATAATCATATACCAACCTGTCTTTCCTATATTATTGACACTATCAGTTTACTATTTTCAATATATATATAGGAAGATAGTCCAAAAAAAAACAGCCATATGGCTGTTTTTTTTTAATTTCTCAATTAAATCAATTAATCGTAAATTCCCTACTAGTATAGTAACAAATAAGCAATTGAATTTCAATTCCATTTGTTAGTTTTACCCCTCACCCCTCCAGATACAACAAGAGAAAAAGATGAAAATCATTCTTAGTGTTGTTTAATTAAGTCAATAAACGCAGATAAAACTAATATCATTTAACGTGTGAAACGACAATCATCAACGCGGATGAAATAAAAATGATGCTAAGGCACTTTAATCTGATTATGCTTATGGAAAATAAAATGGAAAAAAACATGGAAAATTAGCATATTAATTGCGACAACA
>OFGX01000608.1_pt1 | contig 26246 bp, 23 predicted proteins | sample 1521831 | NCBI WGS metagenome assembly OFGX01 (sample SAMEA3504080, study PRJEB24116) | mouse gut metagenome | biome: mouse gut; feature: mouse-associated habitat; material: faeces | place: Denmark | collected 2011 | reverse complement strand
CCCCGGCTTGGAAAATAACTGCTCGGGCGAGCGGCCGCCGCCGTCCGAACTTTCGATTCCATCCGCATTGTGTCTCACCTCCTTTCGTGGGGTTTTGTGTTGGTGGACTAGATCTGCATATCTCTCATCTATAGCAAGATTCAATTTGTTGACAACGCCGCTTTGGACAGCAGGCCGAGATTATCCCGCTCCACATTTTGACAGAAAATCCGGAGATTGCTATAATACCGGAAAAACCCACTTTTCTCTTAGACAATATCAGCACACTGGTTAACGGTCATCACAAACACAATACAATACGGTTTCGGCACTGCAAGTTGAATAGTGCCGAATATACATTTTGTACTCTGGAACAAGGTTTTGGATATATAACGGAATCTCAATCGGATCCTCTGGTTTATGATAAATGCAGATCGCAAGCCTGGGCTTCCATTTTATAATGCTCTCCTTCGCTCCAACCAACGAGTCCATCTCCACCCCTTCAATATCCAGCTTTATAAATGTAACCGGCGCACCTTGCAATATAGAATCAATCGACCGGGCCTGGACGGCGCTGCTCCCATAATCATTTATATTTGAAGCACCGCTATACCCATCCTCAAAATTCAGGATCGTGTCCTCGTGCCATAAAGCTGCATGGAACAGGTGGATGCGTGACGGATCCAGGGCAGGATCATTTTTAATCCGGTTCAAGCACGCACGATAGTTATTCAGATCAGGCTTAAAGGCATATACAGAAGAATACTCTCCGTGACACCAGTCAATAAACTCAACTGTGTTCTGCAAATCCAGAGCTCCACCATCCACATAGATTTCATGTTTATGGGGATGAATGATATCAGGGGCCAAATACTGCGGTTCCCACTGAGTGTGCCGTCCCCAGATATGGCTTGCAGGAATCCCTTTTTTAATCAAATAGTCCACCACACTCTGATGCTCGATAAATCCTGTAATAATCTGTGCACTTTTATGGGAGCGGAGCAATTCGTCCTCTGCTATAACCGGGATGCCCATCCAATTGTATTCAATTGCATCTTCTTCAGTACGGAGCCAGTCAGGGGATTCGGCTTCGCATATAAAGTCGATTCTGACTCCCAAATCTTTGACAGCGATAAACAATTCTTTTGTGAGCCATGTCCTACCGTATACGACTAATTCCTCAGATGTTTCTCCGGCATTTAATCTATCTCGCAGAAACGAAATAATATCCACAGGATCTCCAGTTCGGTCCGATTCCATCAGGCACCGATAGAGTGGTGCCAAAGTCCCTTTTTGGGAATATTCCAATCTTGCAAAAAATAATTCCCGTGACTCCTCATCTTGAAGCAGCGACAATACCGCTGATACCTTGGGACTCAGGGGCGCCATCTTGCCCCCGTTCGGAATCCCCACTTCACTTCTTAGCAAATTTTCTACTTTTTCTAAAAGTTCAGCACGTTCTTCATCCATTTTCGCCAGAAGGGCTGTCCGCTCCTCATTTATTACTTTTTCAAAAAGGGATGCTTGTTCATTCATCAATGTTGTAATATCCCGGTGCCACTTCCAGCGTAGCTTTTTCAATAATTGTTTCACCGAATTTAATTCCTCTCCATTATACAAACTTTATATTGTATACACATGGGGCCTCCACAAAACGCAGGATAAAAGCTTTGTCAGACATCCCGAGAAAGAAGTGCCGCCTCTAAGGGCGCGCCCCACAGGGCGCAAAATTCCCTAGACTTCTCGACCATCATAAATCGGAATCCTCGGTTCTGTTTTGGCATAACGCAGGAATACTGTTTATGGCCGTTTCTATACTGACAGTTCCACTCAGGTATTTCTGGTAGCAATCACAAACCGGTGCGGTCTCTCCAAAAGCCACCTGTTTTCCGTGTTCAAGCCACAAAACTTTGTTGCATAGCTGGTAAATAGAGTCTAGAGAGTGGGATACCAGAATCGTAGCCGCACCGGAGGATATGATTTCTCGCATTCGTTTTGCACTCTTTTCTTGAAACGCTCCATCCCCAACGGACAAAACTTCATCCAAAATCAAGATCTCCGGCTGAATCTGCGCAGCAATAGAGAATGCTAAACGAGCTTTCATTCCAGATGAGAGTTGCTTAAACGGGCGGTCCTGAAAATTCTCCAACTCCGCAAATGAAATAATGCTATCATAAACTCCGTTCATAAAGGGGCGTGTATACCCCAACATCGCGCCGCGGAGATAAGCATTCTCTTTGACCGTTAAATCACCATCAAAGCCAGATGCCAATTCTAGTAACGCCGCAATCGTACCTTTCGCATCCACATATCCCTCCGTTGGCGCCATTATCCCGGTAATAGCTTTCAGTAAGGTGGATTTTCCCGCACCATTGCTGCCGACAATCCCCAGCATATCCCCCCGGAAGAGCTCAAATGATACGTTTTCAACGGCCTTGAAACGCTGTACACGGTATGTTCCCTTTAGCTTTCGCATCGCCCACTCTTTGATTCCGATGTCCTTAAAGTCACCCAGTTTATATATGATCGTGACGTTTTGCACTTTCAATATGGTCTCCATAGGCGCCTCCCATCACACATAATACAGGAATTCATGGTTATACTTTTTATATACCCATGCGCCAATACATATCATGATAAGAGCGTATCCTGCGCCAACCAGATGGAACCAGACGCTCGGAATTGTTCCGTCTATAACAATTTTACGAAAATATCTAATATAGACATAGATGGGATTCAGCAAAAACAGCTTCTGAGCAAAGGGAGAATATCCATCAATCGTATAAAAAATCGCAGACAAATACATCAGCAGCATGGTAAAGACTCCCCACAAATATTGGATATCCCGAAAGAACACATACATGGCAGAGAGCAAAAATCCGGTTCCGATATTAAAAACCATTAGACACAAGATCGGATATAAAAGAAGAACATACTTCCAGGAAAATACAAGTCCGTCCACAGCAACAAATATGAAAAATATAATCAATGTCAGCGCAAAATTGATAAAGGTTGATACATTTTTTGATAGCAGGAAAAGGTACTTTGGGACATTGACTTTCGTAAAGATATCCGAGTTCCCTAACAGTGCCTCCATTCCCGAGTTGGTAGAATCGGTGAAAAAGGTAAACACAAGCTGCCCAGCAAACAGATACACGACATAATGATCCACGTTATTCCCAAAGAATCTGTTAAATACTAGCCACATAACCAGTAGCTGCAACAGAGGAGACAACATACTCCACGCAATTCCAAGAACAGTCCTCTTATACTTCTTTGTAAAGTCACGCCTAACAAGAACCTGGAAGAGGAATCCATTCCTTTGCAGTTTCTGAAAGGTGTGTGACTGTCCGATTCGGTTGCACACAAGACAGAGCGCGCCCAGCAGCAAAACATAGAGAACAGTGTACAAAGAAAATTGAGAAATTTTCCATAGAAAAACGTCCCGGTTGTAGTTCGCTCCGATTTCTACAGAGACGCTGCCGCCTTTATCAATCGCGTATGTATCCACAGAAACGGTCTCCCCAGTGGGGGAAATAATTTCTGCTATCCCGCGAAAGGGGCCACTATTGAAGACAATACTCCTATTGTCTCCGTGCGGCAGCAAAAGGGTTATTGCCTTGTCCAGCTCGTCGCGCCGCCCAGGTGTCCAGCCACACACACTAACGTCATCTTCTTCATAAAAGGCCCAATTGCCTGCTGAAATATGGTCCGGCGTGATTGCGTAGAATTTTCCCTCCACCATATAACCATTGAGGAGGATACTGGAATCTCCTGTCCAGGAGCTGCTCTCCCCTGTAGCGGAAATTGTTATGGGTACGCCCTTATTTCCAAATATCAATATTGCCATAAAAACAGGAATCACCATTACAGCGGCAATCCCGCACAAATACCGCCGCGTGTTCTGCTTTAATCGTTGAACGAGTCTAAACACAGCTGAAAACATCCTTTTAACCGGTCGCTCAAACAAGTAGTCCAAGAGAACCGCCGCCAGCCATGAACCAGCCATACACAAGATGACATAGAGGATCATACGGAGCACGGGGTTATCAAGGACCAGACAATCTTCTGAAAGGAGAAATCCCAATATTGTGGTATGGACTATATAAATTCCATAGCTTCTTCTGCCGAGCGCCTCCCACAGCGGATTAACAAGTATACGGCATGGATGAATGGCCTGACTGATGAAAATACCTGAAAAAGCGACCGCGAACGCATAAATAGTTGCGCCATAGTTTGGGCACAACTCAATCAGTACGGCTATCACGACCAGCGAAAGAAACAACAGCCCATATGCGGTTTTCCGGTTCCAAAGGAGAGTTCCGTTCATCTTTTCTGACAAGAAGTACAAAATAATTCCAAGAGCCAGTACGGGCAGCTGGAATGGAAGCCAGTCAAAAAGAAATGTTGCGGCAAGGGCAAGATCATCTCGAAAGAATGGAATCGAAGAGATATGCAGCTCAAGCAGGCGCGATATTCCATATCCGAATAAAATGCTTGCAATAAAAAAACCAACGGCAGCGTACAGACTTTTTATTTTTTTTGCCAGATAAGGAGCAATTAGGTAAAACAGGAAGAGCGTGCCAATGTACCAGCCTGGCGCCCAAAATTTCACATGATAACGCGGGCTTAGACCGTGCAACAGCAGGAACGCAGACAAAAGGCCAATCAAGTCTCCTGTATTACTGATAAAATGGGACCAGCCGCCGTTCAAAGCAATCCGAGAAATCAACAACAGCCAGAACAGCGGTGCCAAGCGAACGTAGCGGCTGAGGACCCATTTCCAATATCCGGAGAAACCTTCCCATTTCTCCTGCCGCCGATTTAATGACCGGAAAGTCAAAAATGCGGCAATGATAAAAAAGAGCTGTACTCCACGTGCCCCTTCATAAGTAAGATTTCCAACTAACTTCGGCAGCTCCATTCGAAATGAATCTGTAGCATGGACCATCACCGTTCCCAAAATTGCAATTCCTTTGAGTGCGTCAAGGGATCTCATATGATGCCCATCACCACTCGTATAATTTGCCTGTTCCGGCGGAGAAAAAAATATCATTTCAAAGGAACTCCTTTTAGGATTAAATATAGTCGCTTTAGAATATATTAAACTGGCTCTATTTTAGGATAGAATATCCAAGGTTAGCCCCATCATTGGCAAACATTTGAACAGTTTCCAGAGAATACTGCTCCAAGTCCTTCCCCCAATCGCCCAGCTTGTCCAGCAAATCGTTGGTAACAGTGATGATATCACAGCCGCACCGATCAGCTTGGACGATATTCAGCGTCTCCCTGGGCGAGGCCCACAGTAACTCAACGCCCTCCTTACCATGACAGATCATAGCGGCAACCGCCATGATAGGCTCAGGGTCAACACCCGCATTTGCAATTCGTCCCGCAAAAACGGAAACATAATTATGGGTCCCTCCGGCAAAAGCATCCACGGCTTCCTGCACCTGGCGAATTGTAAAAACAGCGGTTACATTCATATTGATCCCATTTTGGGAGAGGCGGCGAATCAACGGTATGCTACTGTCCCCCTTGGAATTTGTAATGGGAATCTTAACCATGACGTTTTTTCCAAGTGCGGAAATCACCTCAGCCTCCCGCTCCATTGTCGCAAAGTCATCGGCGAATACCTCAAAGGAAAGAGACATATCCGGAATTGCTCTGACCATCTCCCGCGCAAAGGACGCGTAATCTTTCACGCCCGCTTTTTTCATCAAGGTGGGATTTGTTGTAAAGCCCTTTACGAGCCCTTTGGCGTATTCTGTCTTCATCGACCCGCTGTCTGCCCCGTCAGCAAAAATTTTCACTTTTAAATCTTTGATATTCATCCTGTCCTCCTATCTTATTCGCACAGCGCATTTACAATCAAATGCCAAACTACCCCCTGCCAGCCCTCGGCATGGGGAGTAATTCTGTTCCCATCCACAACAGGAATCAATATACACGCATCTGCCGTATTTTTGGTAAAACCGCCATTTCGCGACACAATGCCGATGATTTTACTTCCTTGGTTTTTCCCATATTTTAGCGCATTCACAATGTTCAGCGAGGTTGTTTCACTGCCGCCTCCGACGGAAAACACCATGATGACATCGTCTGCGGAAAGTCTGCTTACCCTGAGCCATTCCTCAAAAGTTGTTTCCCAGCCCTCGTCATTAGTGCGGGCTGTCAGCTCCGAAACGTTGTCTGTAGGCGCATAGGTTTCGATACCACCAATTTTCCGGAAGTCGTTAACCGCATGGGAGGCGTTTGCCGCACTACCGCCAACACCCAAGATGAACAACCTTCCCCCCTTCTCTTTTATACCCCGCAGTATGTTCACCGCCCTGTAAATCTGTTCCCGGGATACGTTTGCCGCAATTTGCGCTGTCTGTTCCAAATAGGTTTCAATATATTTTTCTGTTTCCATGAAATTCCCTCCTTGTTGAAATAAAAGCCGGAATTTTGGTTCGGCTTAGGCATTTTAACGCAGGAATAATATTCTAAGAGGCGTCATATTTTTTCTTTCAAGCTCTATATGAGCAAATCTAAAAAATAAGTAAAAGACTCCTCAAAAGTGGTAAGCGGAAAAGGGATAAAGAAATTGTATCAGGGGACAATGCGCCGCAGGGTATAGAGGTCGCTACCACGTATCTGATCCAACTGGGAATCCAGATGCTCCCAGTCGTCCCAAACTGCCGAAATCAACCTACCTGTAATTCCATTACTTTTTTCGGATGCCAGATACGCGCAAAGCCTTGCCGCAGCCTTGGGTGATGCTCCTCCCTCCTCCTTTCGTTTCAAGGCTTTGGCGTATTCGACCTGTCCAACCGCATTTTCCCCGGCAGCTAAGGTTTCTTCCAGCATTTTGCCGCTCATAGCTCCTGGCGCAACTGCGTTGATGTCGATACCATAATCGGCCGTCTCTTGGGCAATTGTCTCCGTCAATCGGACAAGCCCCGCTTTCGCCGTAGAATAGGCACTATAATTTGCGCGTGGGCCTGCTGCTCCGCCCCCAGATAGATTGATGATTTTGCCAAATTTGCGTTGTTTCATCAGCGGCAACGCCTTATAGATTAGATAAGCGGTTCCTAGTAGATCAACTTCAACTGCGTTTTTCCACATACCCCAATCAGTCTTCTCCATAGGGCCAATCGGCCCCTGAATCCCCGCATTGTTGACTAAAATATCCAAGTATTTAAATTCTTTTCCTACGTAGTCAAATAATTGGTCGACCTGCACTGGCTGGGAGATATCCGTCGAACAGGCTAGTATGCGCTGTGTGGGATATATGCGCTCTTTCCACAACTCCGCTACCACACTTTCAAGTGCGGCCTCATCGCGGGCACACAACATCACGTTGGCTCCCATAGACACAAATACATGTGCAATTTCCGCACCCAATCCACGGGTTGCACCGGTAATCAGGGCATTTTTATCGTCAAGCATAGGGCAGTCCCTCCGCAAACTCTTTTAGGCTGGGGTAAATTTTGTCTGGCTTGTTCCCGTTCAGCATCATACACAAGTCGCATTTGTATTTCCCAATGAAAGCGGTATGCAGCCCGGCATTTTGACCGCAGACAATATCTGTATAGGAATCGCCCGCCATCCAAGAGTGCCCCAGATCAATTTTGTATTTGGCTTTAATCTGTTCAATTAAGCCAGTCTTGGGCTTACGGCAGTCGCAGGCGTGGGCCAAATATTTTTCTGCTGTTTTTGAAGTCATGTGTTCATAGTGGGGACACATTGTCACCTCTGTTATCTCGACTCCATATTCTCGCATAGACTGGACAAACATATGATTGATTGCGCATAGCTCTGTATAGGTTGTTTTTCCTTTCGCCGCTGCCGGCTGATTAGTCGCTACAAATAAAAGATAGCCCTTTTTCTGTAGGATTTTAAGTGCCTCTGGTACTCCCGGCAATAAACGAAACTGCTCTCTTTTCAAAGGTGAATCTAACTGCTCTGCGTCTTCATTCCATACGATCTCGTTGATTACGCCGTCTCGGTCCAGAAAAACCGCTTTGCTCGGGACATACCAGCGCCTTTGTGCATAGTTTGAAAATTCGAGCAGAGAGGATGGGCTCCCAATTTCATAAAAGCGCTGTTCGACCTCACAACAGGCCAGTGCCTTTTGCCTGGACAGTTCGTTTTGCAATGCAGACAAATCAAATGCCGTCCCAGACGGATACACCTCAAACAATACGCGGCTGAAGACATTCACCCCGTAGTCGATGTAGCTCATATCAGCGGAGTGGGATTGCTTATCATATAGAAGGATCTCGCCGCCTTTACAGATAACATTGCTTTTATCAAACCGGTCTCTGTTGCGCATTACTGTCATGAGAGCCTTTTTTCCAGTCCTACATCCCTGAAAGTAACGAACGACCACCTCAAAATAGTTGATATCCATAAATGAATCGCCATAAATCAGGATAAAATCACTATTCAGCATAGGCAGTGCGTTGCGTACTGCGCCGCCGGTTCCAAGCAATTTTTCTCCATCATAGGAATAGGTTATCTCAATACCGAACTGGCTGCCATCGCCAAAGTACGAGGCAATCATTTCAGCGTGGTATCCCACGCAAAACAGAAACTTTCGGAAACCCGCCAGTCGCAGCAAAGTCAGTTGATATTCAAAAAAGGGCTTCCCACAAACTTCCAATAGCGGTTTAGGGCAATTTTTTGTCTGGTTTTTCAGGCGCGTCCCCAGCCCCCCCATGAGAACCACTACCTGCATTTGCTCACAAAGTAATTCAGACATTACAAAGCCACCCTTGTTCCCTGCATGTCAAAGCGAAAGCGCACTTCTGACAGCCCCGCCTTAGCCATGGCTTGGCGCAGTTTTATTTTATCTTGGCAATAGAAGAGCAAAAAGCCCCCCCCGCCAGCGCCAATCAGTTTGCCCCCCAACGCCCCGTTCCTGAGCGCATACTCATACCATTCGTCTATTTTCGGGTTACTCATACCGCCGGACCGTTTCCGTTTAAGCTCCCAGTGGGCATTCATGATTTCAGCGAATGTATCCAGCGCCCCGCACTCTAGCGCGCGCTTGCTGTCGAGACCCATCTGTTTCACCTGGTGCAGATTTGTAATCATAGTCGCATCCTTTTCCTTGCTTTTGCTGTCCTGATCCACCAAGATATCAGATGCGGAATGGGAATACCCTGTGAAAAACATAGCCAGATTGTCCTCAAGATTATAGAGATGCTCTTCACTGATTCGTAACGGGTCAACCCACACATAGCCGTCCTTTCGAATGTTCATGCAGGTGATTCCGCCATACGCTGCAATATATTGATCCTGCTTCCCGATGTGCTCCCCCAACTTCTCTATCTCCACCATGCAGGCTTCTTCTGCCAACGTCCGCGTGCTGACAATATGGTCCCCCGCATACACGTGCAGGGCTTTCAGAAGCGCTGTGGTAAAGCTCCCTGAGGAGCCCAACCCGGTGCCAGCGGGTATGTCAGCTAACGATGTTATCTCCAACCAGGGATTTTGAATTTTGACTAGTCTCAATGCCTCGCGAATAATGGGATGCTGGACTTCGTCCACACACGTCACATGTTCAATCTTGGAGTATTTCAGCCACAGCTCTTTCACAAAATTGTTGTTCAGCGTAATATAGACATATTTGTCAATCGCTGCGGAAATCAGAAAGCCTTCATATTCACTGTAGTATGAGGCGAGATCCGTGCCTCCGCCTCCCAAGGTAATTCGTAAAGGACTCTTTGTAATAATCATGATTCTGCTCCCAACATTGTCTATGTATTTTTGTATATCTTTTTCACAATTTTGAGCGCTTCGTACGCATCAGAAATATCTCCCATGGTAAGCGGTCGTCCTGTCTCTATTGCCTCCACGGTCTCTTTAAATTCCGCCTCCCATGATTTGTCCCCTCTTGGAAACTCATAGATGACCGTCTCCGGCGGCCCCATTTCCGGCAGCATCTGGTAATAACTCAATCGTTCCACACCATAGCTACCGCCTAAGCCGTCAACCATCAATTTTGCATATTTGCAATAAATTTCAAAGGAAAACATATTTTTCCATTCCGTGCAACTGACCTGAAGCCAAGCAGTCTGTCCAGCTTCTGTTCTCAAAGACAAAAATGCGTTGTCATCAACTGGCATGTCCCAATAATATGTCTCTGCAAATCCTTCTATTTTTGTAAAGTCACCCAGAAACCAACGGGATAGATCAATCAAATGTACTCCCTGATCAATCAGTTCGCCCCCTCCGGAAAGTGTTCGGTCTGCACGCCATTCCCGGTCATAGCCGACTCTACCACCATGGCCATAGCGACCTCGGATAAACATGACTGGGCCAATTTTATCTTTGCTGGTATCCAACAGCTCTTTGGCCTTCCATATCGCGGGATGGTAGCGGTGATTAAAGCCAACCTTTACAACCCGATGATTCTTATTTGCAATAGCAAGGATGGGCTCCAGTTCCTCTGGGGTCATTCCTGCGGGCTTCTCTACAATGACGTGTTTTCCGTTCTGAACGGCAAACAGTGTGATTGGGGCCAGCCACTTTACGACAGTGGAAACAACAATCAGATCTGCTCCGCAATGGGCAATCATATCCTTATAGTTGTCCGACACATATACATCCCCAAACCTGTGAGACACGGCAAAGTCTTTCGCCTTTCCGGCGAGTATGTCACATACGCCTACAATTTCATGCGGGGCTTTTATAGCGGCTGCCCGCTTGCTTCCAATTAAGCCACACCCAACAATACCAATTTTCATTTACGCACCTCAAAAAGCCAGGGATTGGCAAGCAGATAATCCACAGTACGTTCCACCGACTGCTGAATGGTCAATTTGGGCTCCCACCCGAGAGAGCGTATCTTTTTCGTATCCAAATAGATAAACGGGCTGTCACCAATCCATCCACGCTCACCACCAGCAAATATAAACTCTGGACTTGCCCCTATTTTGGCGGCAATCCAGCCTGCCGATTCTTTAACTTCGCAGTATTCGTCTGTTCCCAGGTTGTAAATGTTGACTTTTTCGCACGGGTGCTCGACCGCTGTCAACATAGCATTTAGGCAATCGCCTATATACAAATAGGACTTTCTCTGATGCCCATTCCCCAAAATCAGGAGTTTGGAGGGGTCATCTCTCAATTTCCGGACAAAATCAAAGACATGACCATGAGGATACCGCTCTCCAAGGAGGGATACAAACCGAAAGATATACCCCGTAAAACCGTAGCCTTCGCAGTAAGATGTGATCATGCCTTCGCCATAGGCCTTAGATGCCGCATATAATGAAGTTTGAGTAGGGAAGGGAGCATCTTCTGGCGTTGGGAAAATCTCTGGTTCGCCATATACAGACCCAGTTGATGAAAATGCAATTTTGTCTATGCCGTTTGCGCGCATAGCCTCCAGAACACAAAACGTCCCCTGCGCATTCTGCTCGAAAACATATTCCGGATGGCGCAGATTGTCCCGGATGTCCGCATTTGCCGCAAAGTGGAACACAAAGTCACAGCCCTGCATGGCGCCTGTCAGCTTTGGCAAATCCAGAATATCGCCCCGAATCAAAGTGAAACTGGGACTTGCCTTTGCACATTCCAAAAAGCGATCCACGCCCGTAGAACCGTTATCATATGCAATGACCTCGTGACCTAACGACAGCAGTCTGTCCACCATACTGGACCCAACAAATCCCGCCCCGCCGGTAACAAAATACTTCATTCTTCGCAATCCTCATTTCTTTTAATTAGAGTGTGACCTATTTCTGAATACAGCGATTATCTTCTGCATGGTGCGTTTAATGGTGTAGTCCAGACCGTGTTCTCGCAGGCAGCGGAATCCCCCTTTCAGCTTGCGGTACGGCCACGCAATTAGGTACCCCTTTTTATAGTCGTGAAAAAGGCACTGTAAGGGATAGAGACGGCAACCGGATTGCCAAATGATTGGCTGATACCGGTCAAAGCCCATCGGCTTCAGCACCGTAGACGGCGGTGGCTCCTGGTCTGCCGCCAACAGCAGCCCTTGATCCAGTAGCTCCTCCGCCTCTATCAGCAACCGTAGCACGGTCAAGTCCTGTTTCCGCAAGCTAAAGAGAATCTGTTTGCGGTCGATGATTCGCCGCGCGTTCATCCAGTGTAGCCACGCCAACCTATGATTACGGGAAAACCGCAACAGTTGAACGGTACTTTTTAAATCGTCCTGTGTATGCTGCATCAAATATCTCTCAGGAATCGCCCCCTGAACGCGTATTTGATGTCCAACCCGCCAGCAATAAAATTCAACAGGAACAACATAAAAGCTCTTCGCTTGATACATAGCGGCGACATGAAATAAATTATCTTCACCGGCAACCAGGTCCTCCGGAAAAGATATCTCATTTGACTGGAGAAACTTCCGGTCATACAGATAGCAATAAAACATGAAATCATATTGGCAGGCCGTATAGTGCAGTTGGCATACGTCTCCGCAGACAAACCGGTTTAAGGGGTTCTTTTTTTGCCTAGTAATTACACCACCCTGCATCTGTGCCCACTGTAAAAAGCCCCCAATGATAAGTGCTCCGTTTCGGATGCCCGCTTCATATAGATGCTCCAGAGCCTCAGGGTTCAAGTAAAAATCATCTGAGTCCAGAAAAGCAACATAGCGGCCAGATGCGGCGCGCAACCCTTCATTGCGTGCTGCGGACATCCCTTTTGATTTCTGTGTCAAAATACGTATCCGCTGGTCTTTTCCAGCATACTCCTGCAAAATAGGAAGGGAGGTCCTGTCTGCCCGATAGACACAAATCACCTCAATTTCCTGAAGTGTTTGTGTCACTACGCTGTCAAGACATTCGTGGAGGAAGTCATCTTGATGTCCGTAGAATCCATCGTTATATACCGGGATGATAACAGAAACCTTTGTTTCTGAAATGTCTCTAAAATCTGTCATATTCTTGCTGCAATTTTTCCAAGCACGTGGCGCCAAGTGTAGGTCCAGCCGTTCTCCCGGAGGCACCGGGTACTGCCGCGAATCATCCGGGGTATCCAAGTTATCACACGCCCAATCCTGTAAGAAATCGATTGATGTATAAGTTCAATGTCCTTGCGGTAGCCGACTCTGTTGGTTTCACGCATTTCATCTTCATAATAAATGGACGCATGAAATATATGCAGCAAAGGAGTTAATACATAGCCTCTCCGACCACCGTCGTAAGATACCTTTTCCAGAATGCGATAAGAGTCCTGTAACTCCATTGGCACTAAAATATCTTCAGACGGAAGATGCTTCTGCGCTTGATCTATTAGATCCGCATCCAAAAGATCATTCGCCTCAAGAAACAGCCGCAGTGTTTCAATATCGCAGTATCTATATAGTTCCAGATAATCATTTATATTTTGAGAGCATAGCCTTTGCGCATTAATCCAATGCAAAATATGGAGCCGGTGCTCTTTTGAAAAGCGCAAATTTTCAATTCGGCTCTTGATATCATCCCGTGTGTGCCGGTTGAGCGCCTCCATGTCGCAATAATTCCCCTGCGCCCTTATTTGATGCCCGACTCTCCAGCAGTACAGGTAAGTTGGAACGACGCAGAACGCTTTTGCCGCAAACATGGCTTTGACGTGGAAAATGGGGTCTTCCCCTGCCGTCAGGTCTAGAGGGAAAAAAATTTCATTCTCCAGCAACATGGTACGACGATATATATAGCAATAATATTTATAATCAAATTGATAATCGGAATAAAAAAATTTTTGTCCCTCATATTTCCCATCACAAAGGCGGTGAAAAAAGGCGTCGTCTTCAATATGGTCCAATCTGTTATCCCGCATGATTGCCCTTTTAAAATAACCACCGCCAACGCTTGTCCCAAATTTACTGCAGGCCGAATAGATCCGCTCCAGTGCGTCGCGGTCACAGTAAAAATCATCAGCGTCCAAAAATCCGATATATTCCCCTGTTGCGGCACAGATGCCTTCGTTCCGCGCCGCAGACATCCCCTTTGTTTGCTGATAGATAATATGGACTCTTTTATCCTTTTCCGCATAAGAAAGTAGAGTGTTTATTGCTGTGTCACCATCAGATGGCCTATAAGCGCAGATAATTTCAATGTCCTGAAGCGTCTGGTTCAAAACGCTCTCCATACACTCGGTCAGCAGGTCTCCCTCATGCTTATAGATGCCGCCATTATAAACGGGGATAATGACAGAAACCTTGGGTACTATCTCTCTCTCCTCGAATTTTGCCAATTTCAGCTCCACTCTCCAATCTCCTTCCTTGAAGGCCCCCAGGGGATCACATGCCGCTCTTTTACACGGCAATACCGGCAAAACGGAATAGGCCGCGCCAAAAAGCTCGTAATCTCCTCTGCGCTCTGAGCTGCATGGATATTAATGCTATCCCGGTCCGTAATATCTATAGGTGCGTCAAAATAGTTGGCAAATGTTTTCGCATAAGCAGCTTGTGGGCATGTATAAAGTCTACCGTGCTCTAGGGCAACGCAAAAGTTTGAATCGTAACAATTCAAAAAGTTTTCTAAATTGCGCGCTGCCGCTTCTCCGTTTGGTATTCCACCAGATACATCCAATTTATGGGCTACCCAGGTTACCTCCTCATCTGCAAGCCAAACCTGAATTCCCATCGCCTCCACCCGCTGTGCCCAACCATCATAATCAAACTTTACCGGATAGCGTGTTATCCGCAACGTAATTACATATGACTTCATTGCCTGCCAGAACTTTTCCGGCATTTTCGGCAACAAAAGCCCGTTTGTAAGAATATGGATTGGCGCATGTGGAAAACAGTCCCGGGCAATCTCCATAAATGCGGTGATTTCCGGATGCAGGAGGGGCTCACCGCCCAAAATTTCAATCAGCTCGGCTTCGCCGGAAAACAGCGCGGACAAACGTTTGTAATCTTTTTTATATTCTTCAACACACAGGAATTCCTTGTCATGCAAAGGTGAATAGTGTGCGCATGACGCACAGTTCAGATTGCAGTGTTCCACAATATGCGTCTGAAAACGACAGATATTTCTCGGTGTCAGCTTTACCAACCTGTTCCTGTCGGACTGCCTTTGCGCTTCTATTTGTAGAAGCGCTTCTCTTTGCTGTTTCCATATCTCGTCGATCAGCTTATCTACCGCTTCCCTCTGCTGCTTCCAGATCTCGCCGATCAGCTTGTCTACTGCTTCGCCCTGCTGTTTCCAGATCTCACGAGTCAGTTTGTCTACCGCGTCCTTCTGCTGTTTCCAGACCTCGCTGGTTAGTTTATGTATTGCTTCTTCCTGCTGCCTCCAAACTACATCTGCCAGCTTATCGATTACCTCCTCCTGCCTCTTGCGGACCTTGCTGGTCAGCCGTTGCTCTGTTTCCTGAATCCTTTCATCAACTGCGTCTTTAACAATGTCTCTCAGATACTGATAAACCAAGCTTTTTTTGTGTAAAGGCGCGGATGTATTATTTGGCTCCTGGTTATTCATACGGTTTCACCACTCCTTTGCCTGAATTCGTGCAAGGGGCTCTCTTTATAATTTCTGATCCGCGCCCTGCGGCTAAATATCGTATCCCCTTTTGCAACGTTCTGGTCTTCCACACGATATTTTTTCGTAAGTCTGTGTAATGTGTTCCAGCACAGGAAGACAAGAAACACCTGTAGGCACAATAATCTTCCCAATAACAGAATTTACGCAGCTCCGATACAGAAAAGCCAAATGTTCCCTGTATTTCCTGAAACATCGTTGCACACATGGCATCAAATGCCCCACCGCTTGTTTTTCGCAAGGCCCAAAGGCAGAAATTAACCAACCACCGGCAAAACCCTTTTCTGAATTCCCAATAGCACCCAAATTTCTTCATACTTTCTTGAATCGATGCGGCATTTATAAACACATCTCGCCAATGCTGATCAAACTGGGCACCATTGGCTTCTAAAGAATCCTCATGAATCCGATGCGAAATAAGCTGTTCTGCAACAAGCGCAATTCGCTTTGAATTTACCAGAGCAGGGAAAACGAACGCGCCATCCTCTAATATGTAGTTATTCCCAAATTGAAAATTGTGGCTACGGCAGAACGATGCCCGAAAAAGTTTATCCCACGCCCAGCCAACGAAAGCTGAAAAGGGGGTGCCCTGGCAATCTGATGCAGAAAAAACTTTCCTTTCAGGTAAAAGATCCAATCGAACTGCATCGAAAATCCTGCCCACATTTTTTCCTTGACTCAGGCGAGATGAACAGCATAGGGCAACTTCAGCACCAGTATTTTCTGCCAGCAAAAACATTTTTTCCAAGACAGAACAATTGAAAATATCGTCTGAGTCCCAAAAAGCCCAATATTTTCCCTTCGCAAGTGACATTCCGAGATTTCTAGCTCCACCTGGCCCCTGCCCGTTTCCCTGTATCAAAACCACACGGGAATCTTTCTTTTGATAAAAGTATAAAATCTCCCATGTATCATCTGTTGAAAGATCATAAACACAGAGGAGCTCAAAGTCCCGAAATGTCTGCGACAAAATACTTTCTAAACAGGAGCGTAAATGACCTCCTGCGTTTTTTACAGCTATAATTATGCTAATCTGCGGAGTCATCGCCTGTCCCTTTCATTCACAATCCTTTTCGTATCTTTCCCGCAATCCTTTTCAAAGCTGCCCTGCACTTGGATCCTGGTGGGAAAATATAGTATAGTATTTGTTTTTCAAGAGTTGTTCCAGTCCCTGATGGTTCTATATGGACACGGGGCAATTCCAGACTGCGCCACTCATTTTTATGTCCAGTGTAATATATCCCGAGCAAACGTTCCCCTAAATAGCCATCCACTCGCTGTTCTTGCCTGGTATATCTGACGGTATTCGACAAAGCATCGAATTCTTCCAAAATGGTAAATAGCCAAGAACAATAGTCTTGAAAGATTTGCTTTCTCATGATGAAGATATTTCCGAAATAGCAAATAGTACCAGACAAGTATTCATCCATTGCAGGTACTAATTCAGGATAAATTCTTCTTATAATTTGCTTCGTTAATTCCAAGTCCTCCTGATGGTGAAATGGCGCGGTACTGTAATGCTCATCTACTGCAAGGTACATATCCTCCCCTTTGGAAAGAATCATGTCGTATTGGAGAATTAGCTTCTCAAATTCGGAATAACCCAACTTGTCTAATAAAGAGATGGATGGTTTATGTTCAATACGGTATGGCCGTTTTGCATTTAAGTCTGGATATAGATAGCGGCGATAGTGGAAAAAACCATAGTAATCCGCATCAATATTCTTCCAAGCCCAATATTGGGCTGTCAATTCGCAATAGGACCTGTTTTTTTTTGATATATTGTAGCCAATATCATCCTGCAGAAAATCAGGAAAGCGCACCGTAGAAAGCGCAGCACCCACTTGAATGGGAACTAAAAGCGGATGTTTTGGAACATCCACAGACTGATGGCAACATACGAACAGTTTTATGTCAGTCATATGGTGGTCTTATCCCTTCCAGTTAATCTTCTACTGCTTTCTATCAGAAAGTGGTGTGCTTACTCTATCAACAGAGTGATGCTCCCTCCATACTGGCGTGAGTCCTCTGGTACAAACACTTTAGACATAGGGGTCTTCCCTTCTCCTTCGGCACCCGGACCACCCCGCGCAACCGCAGGATGAACTGAGTCACACTCATACAATTCAGTTCCTTCCCGCTTCGGGTTAGAAAACAAATTTAGTGCCCCGCACCTGGGCCCTTCTCTGCAAATAATCCATGCAGCCATCAATCGTATCCTGAATGAGTGGCAACCCTTTTCCTGTCCATCCCAGCGAACCTCTCCTCAGTACAACAAAATTATGCTTTTGTTGTTATCAAAGGCATTTTACCACCTTGTATAGAAAAACGCAATATCTTTTTTCGGTAAAATTAGAGCTGCGCAAGCTTTATACATATCAAAAAATGCACAACTAATCAGCCGAAGGGATTATTCGTTTTCCCTTTGGATAGAATTTTGCGCCTTTCGCCAGATATCGACATACTCATATGCTCAATAACCGGCAGGTGAAAGTCTTATATCGCCAAAGGAAACAACAAAAGCATAATTTTGTTGTAATTCATATTCCGCTATAACATCAAACCCAACCGGGACAGCTGACGTTCGTGCTCTGCCCCGGTTTCCATAATATAGATCCGGGTAGTATTGATGCTGGCGTGACCCAATACATCGGCCAATTTGGCGATATCCTTCTCCGCTGTGTAAAACACTACAGCGAACAAATGGCGCAGGTTATGTGGAAATATCTTTTGAGGGTCCACCCCCGCCGCGCCGGACAGCCGCTTCATTTCCCGCCAGATATTAGAGCGATCCACCGGACGGCCTCCCCTGGTTTGAAAGACCGCCCCGCCAGTAACGCTGCATCTTTTCGCCCATTTTAAAAGTTGGGCGCACAGCTTCTTGGGAATCAAAATCATCCGACGCTTCCCCTTGCATTCCACCACGGCCCGCCTGGTCTTCGCCGCCTGAACGGTGATATATCGCAGCTCCGAAATTCGGATTCCTGTGGCGCACACCGTCTCCATGATGAGGAACAGCCGCTCCTTTCCCTGCCGCCGCGCTGTCTCCAGCAGACGCAGATACTCCGCCTTGGTCAGTTCCTGCTCCTTGGCTCGGAAAATGGTCCGCTGACATTTCAGCGGCTTTACTTTCTGGGACCCCTGGCCCAGGAAGTCAAAAAAGCTGTTTACCGCCGCCAGCATGGAGTTGATGGTCTGGGGCGCATAATTCGCTTGCACAAGATGAGCTTTCCAGGCCAAAAGCATGGATTTGCCCGGATTGTCCCCCGCAAAACGGGAAAAGCGGAGAATGTCACGGTGATATTTTTGTATTGTGAGTTCACTGCGCTCTTCCTCCCATAGATACTCCAGATAGCTTTGGATGGCCTCATGACCAAAAGTTTCTCGCTGTTTCATAAATGCACCTCCATGAATTTTTGATATTTTCCACATAATTGATACAATATCAAAAATTCACCGGATAAAGTGATATAATTTTTGGCGTATTCCTGCGGTCAGCTTAAAAATGCTCTTGCACCCCCGCCTCTGCTGTGACATAATGAGGACAGAGGGCGGAGGTCTTTCACCCCGCCTGCCAAATTGACGCGGGGGGACGGATTATGCTTCCATATTGTTTGTTGATCGGCACAAGCCTTGCCGGAGCGCCGCTGTTGTCACGGCGGACTGAATGCCGGTGGGCGTATTTGCTGGTAATGGGCTTGGCCTGCTGGCTCATCGCGTCTCTGCGGTATGTCACCGGCTTCGACTATCGCTTTTACGAGTCCGTTTTTCAGGCCATTTCCGTCTTCGGCTTAGACGGAGCGAGTTGGTCAGAGCCGGGGTATCTCCTGCTGAACCTGATCGTCTCCCTCCTGCACGGTAATTACCGCACCTTTCTTTTTGTCTTTCACTTCCTGCTGACCGCGCTGGTTTTTGTCTGGATCGGCCGCTATTCCCAGGCTCCATGGCTGAGCGTCTTTCTGTTTCTTGCCCTTCAGCACTTTGCCTTGAGCATGAATTTCCTGCGTCAGGCCATGGCCGCCGCCATCGTACTGTGGGTCTATCCCTTTCTGACATCCCGCCGTATTCTTCCAAGCTGCGGCGTTATCCTGCTGGCCGCCTGTTTTCACCGGACAGCCCTCATTATGCTCCCGCTCTGCCTGCTACTTACTCTGCCGCCGTCAAGGCTTCACTACGGACTGGCCGCCCTCGCGGCTGGAGGCGCCTACTTTCTGATGGACCCGCTGATTGATATTGCGGTCACCATCCTGCCGAAATATCAGCACTACCTTGAGGAAAAATACTGGCAGGGCAACAGCTTTCTCTATATTCTGATGCCGCTGGGCTGTTTCATTTTCGCGCTCCCGCTGATTCGTCAGACAGCCCGTGAAGCATTATCTCCGATACTGACCAACAGCGTGTTTTATACTCTGCTGCTTCAGCTGTTTATTACCAGACACTTCATTTTGGAGCGTCTTTCCATCTATGTGTCTATGTTTTCCCTCATTGCCCTTCCCGCCGCCGCCCTGGCCCCCTGTAAACGGGTCCCCTCCAAGGTAAGAACGGGCATTCTGATTGTTGGGGCACTGGCCTACTTCCTGTTCGCCGCAGCCCAGGGCTTTCACGGCGTATATCCCTACCACGGAATTTGGGATCGCGCCGCCGCCCCCTGACCGCAAAAAAGCGGCCAGGAGAAACATCTCCCGGCCGCTTGCCTGCATTCGCAGATACAGGGGCAATTTTATTTCTTTTCTCGCCTTATGGGGAAGTTACGCCTTGCTTACCACAAAGGTGGGAATCACAGAGAAGGAATTGTTCTCCGGAACCTCCGCGCCCAGCGCCCCCACGACATACATGCTGCTGTTGCCATAGGGATTAAGCGACATCACGCTGATTTTCTGCTGGGTATCGACTTGGAGCCAAGTGGTCTGACTCAAGGTGGTGGGCATCTGGTTCGCCAGCGTCTCCAACTGAAAACCAATAGCAATCTGGTTGGGAGCGACGTTGGGACCAGCGCTCCATGTCGTGTTTCCAAGCTTGCTCAGGTCCACCGATGTATAGGCCACGTCCAGAGTTACAGGGACGCTGGAGTTGTTAGTCACAGTAATACGGGGAGAGATCACCTTGTTATCCCCCTCGATACTGCGGCTGACGTGGAAGGGAACATAGGTGGGCATTGTGACCGACATGACGCTGGGCACCACGGTGCCCACCATCAGCACCTCGTTGGAGGAGCCGATGGGCACATCGCTGGACTGATAGTTGTCAACGGCGTAAGCACTGGTCGCGACAAGGCCAATGACCAGAATCATCGCCAGGAACGCGCAGGAAATCTTATACTTCATTTGAATACAGCTCCTTATCCGCCCCTGTATCCACAAAGTATGGCCGTGATCAGCTGAGCACCGTGATCTTGATGGCGGCGCCCGCCTGCCCGATAAAGGCGTGGTCCTCTTCCCGGTAGGCCTTGAAATAAGCCGTGGCCGGGTACTCGCCCGGCTCCAGCACCTTGTCCAACCGGACGTTCTCAATGTAAGCGCCCACGGGTATGGCTTTGGACTGGTAGACCAGCTCCTGGGTATCGTCTATGTAGATTTCTACAACAAGCAGCTTCGCGTTGTTCGCTGGATTTTCCAGCATCAGGTTTCCTTCAGAACCGCCTGTGGCAAACACAGGGGTGCTGTTGATGGAAAAGGCAACCATTCCTTCATCCAGCTGCTCCTGAAGCTGGGCCTGTCGCTGGGCCATATCAATACCAGGCAGAACACCCATTGTCGCGTTGTCGTCCAGCGCCAGCGGGTCGTTCATATCCCGGCCTCCACCAACCAACAGCCAAAAGAGACCGGCTCCTATGACCAGCAGAAAACCAACAACAAAAATAATCTGTTTTTTTCGCTTTTGAAGCACATTTCCCTCCATAATCATTCACCTTTTTCTTTGTTAGAATTATTGTGAACCGGCCTCCTCCTTCCGGTCCGCGGGGAGCTGTGAGATAGAAGCGCCGCGTTTTGTACCTTTGTCACAAATTTCGCAAATTGTCCTGATGACGGTGGGATATCCATCACAAAGGCATCTTTTTTAGGCGGACAGGCCCTGTATTGATGCCGAAAAGGGCACAAAAAATAAGCCAGGCAAATTTTTCCATTGTCTAGCTTGGTTTGGCATGTGAAATTTGAAGCGAGGGGCTTGTGTTTCATGTCCACCTGTGCTATGATAATTCCGTCAGGTGGGAGGTTGACGGGGAGAACCGCTTCCGCCGTGGTTTTAATGCGGCGATTTGCGAATTTTGTGATATTTGCTTCTATTGTGAGATCAAGCCCAAGCGATCCAGCTGCCGGGCGTGCTCCGCTCCTGTGGAAACCAAATAGATCCGAGTGGTCTCAATAGAGCTGTGCCCCAGCACATCCGCCAATTTTACCACATCCCGGCACATTTTGTAGAAAGCCTGCGCAAACAAGTGCCGCAGATTATGGGGAAACACCTTGGACGCGGCCACGCCCGCTTTTCCGCAAATACATTTCATCTCAGCCCAGATCTGCCTGCGCGAAAGTCCCTTTCCGTTTCTGGTGAGGAAAATCTCACCGGAGACGATTTTTTGCTTTTTGGCATACTTTTGCAGCTTCCGGCACAGCCTTCCGGGAATCAAAATCGTACGAATTTTTCCCTTCAGACTGATCTCTGCCCTCCCTGCGTTCACCGCCTCCACCGTGATATATCGGACCTCCGACACCCGTATGCCGGTGGCGCAGATGGTTTCCATCAAAAGGGCCAGTCGGGTCTTGCCTAGGCTGTTCGCTGTCTCCAGCAGGCGAAAATAGTCCGGCCTGCTCAGCTCTCTTTCTGTCCTGCGGAACAGCCTCCGCTGGATACGCAGATATTTTACGCGGCACTCGGCTCTGCCTGAGAATCCGAGGAATTTATTCAGCGCCGCCAGCTTGGAGTTCACTGTTTCCGGGCATAGCCCCTCCGTTTGAAGCTGCTCCTTCCATCCGGCACAGACTGCTTTTCCCACAGGCCGCTCGCCCAGCCACGCAGCAAAGCTTCGAATATCCCTCAAATATTTATCAATCGTGCCGGATACCCGCTCCTCAGATCGCAGATATTGCTGAAATTCCATCAGCTGATCGCTTGTGATGGTGTTGTGGTCCATGTATGCCAGCTCCCTTCATCGTAGTAAAGCCCCTGCTTGTCAGATAGTATACCATACCATCTGATAAGCAGGGGCACTTTCGTGAAGACTTTCCTATTTAGGCGGCCTTTTGAAGTCGGATACTGTTCGCCTAGGTTGTTGAATTTCCGGACGCACATTGACACCTTGGGTAGAGAATGTGACCTTCCGCACGGTACTGTCCACCACAGCGGTGGCGGCTGTAATGTTGGCCGCTATACTCTGAGGGGCCGACACCGACGCCTCTGCGCAAGACAGCTCTGTGGGGAACTTGTCTATTTCCTCCAGCACATCCGGGTAGACCGTGCCGACGGGAGGGAAATAGGTCTTGCCGCCCCGCCGCACACCGCAGACCACCTGGCCGGTGTACTCCTCATTGCCGCTGTCAATGTAGATCAGCTCTTTCGCCTGGCTGAATACCCGGTGGCACAGCTGCCGAGACTTGTTATTGTTCACGGCCCCCAGCAGAATTATCATTTCCGTGACGTGCTTGGCATTACGAGTGCTCACATACCATCTTTTGGGTACCAGATTCTTTTCCTTCACAACATCGCCGTCGCAGATGATATAACGTACCGGACGGTCCAGCGAGTACAGAAGCCGGTACAGGTGGGGCGCGATATGGCCCCCTGTGCCGCCGGCCCCCAGTTGGACGATCTTCACAGGACGAATTTTAGAAAATTTCATGGCTGGTCTCCCCAAAACTTCTCCGGCTCCAAGACTTCCCGCAGCCGTATTTTGCCTTCCTTCCTGGCTTGTGTCTCTCCAATTTTGACGTTATCCCGCCACTTTTTGGGAAAGACCTCACCCAGACCTTCAAAGACCAAGGCGGGGTCCAGCTCGCAATAGACGCCGCCGCAGGACATACGCACTGTAATCTCCGGGAAAAACTGATCCAGCCAGCCCAGCACAGTATAGAGCCGGGTGGCCCGCTCATCCTGGCGGGAAGCAGGCAGATTGCTTTGTCCGACGCCTAGGCCTCCTTCAGGGAGGTAAATACGCCCTTATAGCTAACGATGCCCTTGCTCTGGGCGGTCACCCTGGGCTTTACCAGGCAGTTGGGCCTCTTGTCCTTGGATTTTTTCAGACCATCCAGAAACACCTTGGACCGCTCGATCTCCTCCTTGACAGACTGAATCTTTGTGCCCTTGGGGTCGGCGATCTGCTTTGTCACCTTGCCGTACTCCACAGACCAGGACACCCGCTTGCCCTCGCCCAGCTCCGGGAAATCATCCGACTTGGCGATGCGAAGCTCCTCGAAGGTCATGGCTCCATCGGTGATCTCATCCTTGGCGCTGCCATAGGAGAAAATGGGGGGCTTTTCAAACAGAGACCTGGCCGCTGTCTGGGCCGTCTGGGTTTCCTGCTTGTCAATCGCCGTCGAAATAGGGTTAGTTGGTTCTCTGGCAGGCCCCTCAGATTGCTCCGTCGGAGTGTCAAAAGGGTTGATGTCATTTGCGGGGGCGCTGCCGCCAAAGATGGCGCTGATGTCCAATTCCTCACTGCTCTCCATCCCGGGGAAAGGGAATCCGCTGTTGATAGGTTTACTCATAATCTACTGCTCCTTTCAATTTTTAAACAAAAAAGACCACAACTGCCCAAAAGGCAACTGTGATCTTCTTGTTCGTTTATTTGCTTCCAGGTCGATTCAGTCCAGTGCGTTGGGGCATACTACGCCCCTGGTCGCTCGCCGTTCCTCCCTAACTTGGGAATGCGGACAAAAAGCTGGACCGGGAAGGGGCAAGAATGTATCCATATGAAGAGCGGATGCGGGCGGTGAAAGCATACATCGCATCCGGGTATCAGGCCAAGCAAACGATCCGGAAGTTGGGGTACCCATCCCACGAAGCACTGCGGAGCTGGTACCGGGAGTATCGGAAAAACTGGGATCTGCACCGGGATTTTATCAGAGCACCTCTGCACACGGAGGAGCAAAAGGCAACGGCTGTGGCCCATTATTACGCCAACGGATGCAACTATACCCGGACCTCCAAAGCCCTGGGGTATGTGGATCGGGAGCGGCTGCGTCAATGGGTGCAGGAATCCGGTCCGCCGGAGGGACAGCCTTGTATCTCTAGGCAAAATGCCGTAAAATGTACACCAGAGCAGAAGCGCGAAGCCGTGGTGGAATTCTGCGCCAGAGGCGGCGCTGAAAAGGTCGCAAACAGATACGGAGTGAGCCATTCCAACCTGTATTTCTGGAGGGAAAAACTGTTTGCCGGGGAGTGTACAGATGAGATGAAAAAACCGGAGGGACCGCTGAGCGAGGCGGCATTGGACGCATTGCGGGCGGAAAATGCCGCGCTGGTGGAAACGGTGGAGTCTCTGCGGCGTGAGAACATGGAGTTGGAGAAAACCCGCCACCGGCTGCAGCTGGAGGTAGATATTCTGAAAAAGGTGGACGAAATCCTAAAAAAAGAAGAGGGCGCCAATCCAAATAACCTGAGCAACCAGGAAAAAGCCGCAGTGATTGATGCCCTGAGAAACACATATCGGCTGAAGGAGCTGCTGGACTGCCTGCATCTGTCCAAAAGCAGTTACTTTTACCAGGAAAGAGTGTTGAACAAACCGGATAAATACCGAAACCTGCGGCAGGAGATCCGGGAGGCCTTTGCGGCCGTGAATGGCTGCTACGGCTACCGGCGGCTTCACGCCGTCTTGAAAGGCCTCGGACGCAGCGTGTCCGAGAAGGTCATTCGCCGTGTGATGAAAGAGGAGCGCCTTGTGGTCCGAAACATCAGACGCCGGCACTACAGCTCTTATCTTGGCGAGATCAGCCCGGCGGCGCCCAATCTTATCAACCGGGATTTCCATGCGGAAAAGCCAAACGAGAAGTGGCTGACAGATATCACGGAATTTCGTTTGCCTGCAGGCAAAGTGTACCTTTCCCCGATCATTGACTGCTTTGACGGCATGGCGGTGACCTGGGCGATTGGGACATCTCCCAACGCCCGGTTGGTCAATTCTATGCTGGATGCGGCGATTTCCGGGCTGCGGGAAGGAGAACGGCCCATCCTCCATTCGGACCGGGGCGGGCATTACCGCTGGCCGGGCTGGATCCAGCGCATGAGAGCGGCCGGCCTGCGGCGCTCCATGTCGGCGAAAGGCTGTTCTCCGGACAACGCTGCCTGCGAGGGATTCTTTGGACGGCTGAAGAACGAGATGTTCTATGGAGTTTCCTGGGAGGGCGTATCTCTGCGGCAGTTTATTTCCATACTCGACAGTTATCTGCACTGGTATAACCGGGAGCGCATCAAGCAGTCCCTTGGTTGGCGCAGCCCCATGGACTTTAGGCGCAGCCTGGGGCTGACTTGTTGATTCGTTTCTATATCATTTGGTCCAACTTTTCGTCCGCAGGCCCCTATTTGGTTGCGCATAGAAGTTGAACAGGTAGGCATTATCATCCTCAACGGTGGGGCGGGGGCAGTAGCGGTGCTGAATGTGAGCGTTATGGTTCCGCACTCCCTGGCGCTATTGAGCGCCCTAGAAGGTCAACACCTGCTCCACCACCACGATGTCCGGGGCGCTGGAGATGACGGAGTAGTCCGCACCGCTGGGGCCGATGATGAGGCCGCTGCGCTCTCCCACCTCCAGAGTACTGCCCTTGTAGCTGCTTACCCGAATTGTGTCAG
>OFGX01000603.1_pt1 | contig 26440 bp, 25 predicted proteins | sample 1521831 | NCBI WGS metagenome assembly OFGX01 (sample SAMEA3504080, study PRJEB24116) | mouse gut metagenome | biome: mouse gut; feature: mouse-associated habitat; material: faeces | place: Denmark | collected 2011 | reverse complement strand
CGCACGTCCGGTTCCGTAGAGGGGTGTGGGGAGTAATCCCCACATCTACTCGACAGTATATCTGAGCATGTGGAGTCTGCTCCGGCTGGGGCGGACGGTTTTATGTTGATTTTGCGATGCTTTCAAAAGTCTGGTTGACAAATCTGCCGGATATGGTACAATCATGTCAAAGCACAACACTTTCTAGGCGATAGTTGACAGAATCATTCTTATATTCTCATTTGTTACAAATCCGGAAAATCTATGCTTTTACCCATATTTATTAACAAAGCAGGAGATTTTCAGATGGATGGAAGCTGGGGCTCAGACAGTGACATCACAATTGAATATATGGAGGGAAGGAGCAGTAAGGCATGTCTATACCGGAAAAGAAATATACCTTCAAAGATTTATATATCGGAATGATGGCAAAAGCGGAACAGCTTAGTGAGATATATAATAAATATATGATTTTGCTATTTGATGATACGGAGAGTAAGACAGGAAAGCTTGTGTTTTGTGGGGATGTACAAAATCAGGAATATGACAGCTGGTTTATGCAGCCGAAACCGATAACACCTATTTACAATGACAAAGCGGAATTGGAGGATATGGCTGTATATGATGAGTGAATATATAGAAGCTGAAATGGTGCCTGCGGCTTGCGGAATAGGGTTGTATTGATTATTTCTTTGCCTTTTTGATTCATTTGTGTTGTTTCATTCCTCATCCTGTAGCAGCTTTATTGTCTTCTGGTTTCCCATTTAAAAAAGCTTTTCGGGCATACTGCTTTTATAGTAGTCTGAGATATTGCACAACTATGCAGCTGTCCTTGACAATGGGAAAAGATGAATCATTATCTTTTCAAAAAGTTTCCAGAATGTTTCCCCATCACCCACCTAACAAATCCGACTTCCCAAAGACTATATAAGTAGAAGCAAGAAATCTGATGGAAATCATGATAAAAAGGAGCGCGATCATGAAGGAAAAAATCAGGCTTTTACTTACCTATTCCAGGAAGAGCATCCGGTTTATCTGGAGAAATGACAGGCAGTATTATCTGCTGACGGCTATCAGCATTGTCCTGGGCGCAATCCGGGTATTTCCGGGAATGTTCCTGATGAGCTATTCCATAGACCTGCTGGCGAGACAGGCTCCGCCTTCCGACTATCTAAATGTAGTATTATCGATTATCTTAATCATGCTGGCGCTGTCGGTAGCTTCCAACCTGACGGACAACCGGCTCCAATATGTCAGAAAGCGTCTGGAAGCGAAAATCAGGCTGAACGTAGACGAGGTCTGTCTGCAGGCCGATTATGCCGACCTGCAAAGTAAAAACTTTATAGAGAAGAAGAACTTTGCCCTTGCGGCAATAGACAACGGGAGCCTGGAACTGGTGATACAATGTCTGAAGAGCCTTCTGTCCAGTATCATGATGATGGCGGGCGTATTGTGGATTCTCTCCGCGGCATCGTTCTTTGTGTTGATTCCTCTGGCGGTTTCCCTGCTCATCAGTGTCTATAATGACTATCTGAATGCCCGGCAGAACTTCATTGATACGAAAGAAGAGACGGAATACAGAAGAAAATCTTCCTATCTACAGAAAGTCAGCACCGATTTTGAGTACGCCAAGGAAATCCGCATGTTCCATCTGAAAGACAGCTTCCAGGGCCGCATGGACGAAGTGGAGCAGCTGCTCTACCGATGCCGGGAAGTCCGGAGAAAAAGGCGCAGACCCTCGGGTATCCTGATCTATTCATCCGAAATGATTTTGGAGACGGCAATCTATCTGTATTTTGGCTTCCAGGTGCTGGCGGCTTCCATCACATTGGGCCAGTTTTCCCTCTATGCAAATGCTCTGAGACAGCTAAAGGGCTCTTTGGACGATATCATATATGCAATGACAGCGTTTTATGTCAACATTGATTATCTGGATGGACTGTTCGGATTTACGGATTGGAAGCGGGAGCTGCCTGCTGCGGGCGGTACAGGGCCATCGGTCTCACAGGCCCGGATCCGGTTTGAAAATGTGAGCTTCCGCTATCCTTTTTCCGACAGAGATGCCTTGAAAGACATCAACATCACCGTGAATGCGGGAGAGACGCTGCTGGTGGCGGGGGAAAACGGGGCGGGGAAATCCACTTTCGTCAAGCTCCTGTGCGGCCTTTATCAGCCCACCGGCGGGAAGATTTATCTGAATGAAATGGATATCACCCAGCTGGATCCGGCACAGTACAGGAAAATGGTCTCGGCGGTCTTTCAGGATTTCAGTCTCTTTGCCATGCCCATAGCAGAAAATGTGTGCGCTATGAACGAGAGGGAGGACGGAAAGCTGAGACAGGCATTGGTGCATGTCAATCTCACAGATGTGGTGGACGGGACTTCGCAGAAGTGGGACACGCCTTTGTACCGCATATTTGACGAAAACGGCGTGGAATTTTCAGGCGGGGAGATGCAAAGGCTTGCCATCGCCAGGGCGGTCTACAAGGACGCGCCGATCCTGATTTTGGACGAGCCCACTTCCGCGCTGGATCCCAAAGCGGAATATGAGATATATGACAGCTTCCGGGAAATGGCCCGGGGGAAGACAGCAATCTATATCTCCCATCGGCTCTCCGGCACAAGGTTCTCGGATAAGATAGCCGTTTTTGACCAGGGGGAGATTGTGGAGTATGGGACGCATGAAAGCCTGATGGAAGAAGAGGGGCTGTACGCGGAGCTGTATTCTTTACAGGCAGGCCTGTATGACAGACGCGCCTGAGACAAGGCGGGGAAGACGCGGAACTATAACAGCGTCTGCTCTGTCCGGCGCCCCAGAGGATTTACGGACGCATTTCTTACGCGGCCGGAAATACTCTGCCTATGTCTGGGTGCAGGGCGGAGCAGACGCGGAACTGGAATAGGAGGACTTACGATGGAAAAATGGAGGGAATTAGGGCGGGCATTTGGCTACGTGCCGAAACTGTTCGGGATGGTCTACAGAACCGACAGGCGGTATCTGTTCTACCTTATCTGTGAGACGCTGAGCTTTGCGGCGCTGGCCTATCCGGGCATGTTCCTTGTGAAATATGCCTTTGACGCCATGGAGAGACGGCAGCCCTTTGGGGAATTTGCGGCAGTATGCATCCTGCTGCTTCTGCTCCAGCTGGCGGTCAAACTAATCAAATCATTTTTTAACAGCATCCGTCCCGGAAGGACTTCCCTGGTGGTGGGAAAGCTTTACAACGCTTTCCACCGGAAGAGCATGGAACTGGATTACCAGCTCCTGGCAGAAAAAGAAATCCAGGAGCTCCAGGTTCTGGCTGGTGACTTTATCAGGTACCGGCTGGCCAATACGGTATGGAATTTCGTGGCGCTTTTTTCAAGTCTGATGGCCTTTCTGGTTGCCTGTATCCTTTTGATCCATATCGATATCCGGCTGATTGCCGTGGTGGTCGGAGGGATGCTGCTGGATGCGTTTCTTTCCGCAAAGTTTGTCCGATTCCGGTTCCGTCTGGACAACCGAATCATAAAGAACCAACGGCATGTCCGCTATTTCGACGAAATCGCCACAAGCGATAAGTGCGCTAAGGACTTGCGGATTTTTGACTTGGGCGGCAAGATGAAGGACAGGGCAGCGGCCTATATGAAGGAGAATCTCGGCCTGGAGCTTCGCAAGAAGCGGTATACGGATCTGCAGGGAGGAATCGGGGCTGTCCTTTCCCATGGGATTGATTTTGCTATTTATGGGATTTTGGGGTATTATGTTTTACAGGGGGCTCTGTCCATGGGCTCATTCTCGCTTGCCATTGGGAATATTGCGCTTTTCCGAGAATATTTCGGGAAGATTTCCGATACCCTGGTGGGTTATTCGGACACGGCGAAATATATGGAATATTATAACCGTTTCATGGCGCTGGAAAGCCGTTTCCGAAAGACGGGCCGGGAACGGGTAAGGATTTCCGCGGACGATTCTTTTGACATTGCGTTCAGGGATGTATCGTTCCGCTATCCCGGACAGGCCGAATTCGCCCTGGAGCACATGTCTTTCACTGTCCACAGCAGAGAAAAGATTTCCATCGTAGGGGAGAACGGAGCGGGGAAGAGCACTCTGGTGAAGCTGCTGATGCGCCTGTACGATCCCACAGAGGGTGAGATTCTGGTAAACGGCATCGATATCAGGCAGTACGATTATGAGGAATATCTTTCCATGTTTGCCCCGGTCTTTCAGGACTATAAATTGTTCGCCTTCACGGTGGGGGAGAACATCAGTTCTTTCGGGAATGAGAACCAGGAGAAGGTAGAGGAGGCCGCACGTAAATCCGGAATACACGGCAAAATCATGCAGCTGCCCGGGAAATATGAGACCTTCCTGACAAAGCAGTTCGACGAAGAAGGGGTGGAGTTCTCCGGCGGGGAGCAGCAGAAAATCGCCCTGGCCAGAACCTATTGTAAGACCCGGGCGCTGATAACCATCCTGGACGAGCCCACCAGCGCCCTTGACCCCAGGGCGGAGTACGCGGTGTATCAGGAATTCAACGATTTGATCGGAGAGAGGACGGCCTTTTTTATCTCTCACCGGCTGGCCAGCGCGAAATTCTGCGACAAAATCCTCGTCATCAAAGACAAACGGGTTTCTGAGTACGGGTCTCACGCGGAACTGATGCAGAGGGACGGTTATTATCATATGCTTTATGACATGCAGGCCAGTTATTACCAATAGCCGTCATAGTGAGGGGCAACAGGATGGCTGAAGAACGGCATTGGAAAGGCCCAAAGCGCGCCAAGTCTCCGGGAAAGGCCGGACAGACGATATTTGGAGAAGCAAAGAACGATGAAAAAACAGGAACTGCTGAAAATCATGGATGAAAACCTGATGGAGAAGCTTTTCGGCTTCTGCTATGCCAGGACAGGCGACAGCCAGGAAGCCAGGGAGCTGTGTTCGGACATCGTATTCGAACTGGTAAATGCGGCCAACACAGAGGGCGATATCGAGAACCCCTACGGATTCCTTTGGCGGATTGCACGGAATACGTATTATGATTTTGCAAATAAAAAAAGACGTAATTCAGACATAATGTACCAGGGAGACCCGGAAGAGATATTTCCGCTCCTTGCCCATGAGGACGGCGAAGAGAATGGCGAGGACGACAGCGAGGCGCTGCTGGATGCCGTCTACTGCCAGATTGCTTTTCTGACAAAGGCGTACCGTGAGGTGATGGTGCTGTTCTATCTGGACGGACTGTCCACGGCAGAGATTGCCGTCCGGCAGAATACCAGCGAGACCGCCATCCGGCAGAGACTGTTCGCGGCCAGGAGAAAGATTCAAAGCGAGGTGGAAGAGATGAAAGGAATCAGTCCCAAACCAGTCATTCTTGATCCCATAGAGTATTGTATCTATGGAATGGGCAATCCGGCCTGGGGAGACCCCAGGGATGTGTGTACCAAGCAGTTTTCCAGGCATCTTGTGTGGCTTTGCAGAAAGAGATCGATCACCCCGGCGGAAGCCGCGGAGCAGCTGCATGTCCCCGCCGTGTATGTGGAAGAGGAGCTGGAAGCCCTGAGGAAAGGGGCAAACGGCCAGTACGGTCTGGTGCGCAGGCTTGACAATGGCAAGGGCGCCAATGGCATCCATGCCACAGGCAGATACGCAATCAACTTCCCTCTCTTCGACAGAGAGGAGGTAAGGCAGCTCCGCAGCGTCTATATGGAGCAGGTACCGGCTTTTTGCCGGATTGTCACAGATTTTGTGGAAGCCCAAAGGGAAGAATATTTGGCTTTTCCTTATCTCAACCGGGACAGGGACTGGAACCTGATCCTATGGCAGCAAGTGTACATGATGCCCAGTGTCTTCGCCCGCTGTGTGGCGAGGATTCTGGCTGAAAGATATTTTGCCCATGTGGAGGAGGTGGAGCGCCCTTTCAGCGTGTATGGCTATGTGGAGGATGGCGAGGACTTCGGCACGGGATGCGACTGCGTGGAAGCCGAGGACGATATATATGGCTGCTGGTATGTGGAAAATATCTATAATAAGTGGATTGAGGGGCATTTTTTCTGCTGGTACCATCTGGAGGACAATCAGGAACTGCGTCTGGCCCTTAAAGCCTTGCAGGGGCTTGCACTGGACAGCTTATCCGAAGCAGAGAAGGAATATGCCGCCAGGGCTCTGGAATGCGGCTATCTCTACCGGGAGGGCGAAATGCTCTACACGAAGATTCTGGTGTGCAGCCGGAAAGACAGGGAGAGGTTGTTTCATGTTACGGAGGGGCTTGCCGACGGCTGTCTGGAAAAATGCGCGGAGACGGTGGCAGAAAAACTGTCCAACTTAATCCGCAGGTTCCTGCCGGGGTATCTGCTGGGAGAGTGGAGGCTTGTGAACGACCTGGCGTATGAGCCGGTAGTGCTGAACGCCTTGCTGGAATCCTTGGTGGAGAAGGGCATCCTGGTTCCCCCGGAGAACGGTATCGGCGCGGAGGGATGTTGGATGACTGTGGAGAGCTTCTGAATGAAGTTCTGACGCGAAGCGATTGATTCTGTGGGGGAGGGGCGCTTGTTATTTCCATAAATGTATGGTAAGCTAAGCATACCACGAGGAGGTGAGGGCTTTGGGAAATTATCTGAATCCGGGAAACAGCGGCTTTGCAGTGATACGCAACAGCACATATGTGGATAAGAGCGGCATGATAGATTTGATCAACAGAACCATTGACACAACGGAAAAGCTGACCTGTGTCAGCCGTCCCCGCCGTTTCGGAAAATCTTTTGCGGCCAAGATGCTGTGCGCCTATTATGACAGAAGCTGCGATTCTTCAGCTCTGTTCAAAGATTTGGAAATCGCGACAGATTCCAGATATACCGATTCCTATCATAGGCATCTGAACCAATATGATGTCATCTATCTGGACATGACGGCAGTGATTGGGGAAACGTCTTTCGGGGATTTGGTGCCGTATATCAAAAGAAATGTAGTCCGCGAGCTGACGGAAAGCTATCCTGAGGTAAAGGTTGCCGAAGGTTTTGCCCCCACACTGGCCAATACGATCCAGTCCACAGGGACGAAATTCGTCATGATTATCGATGAATGGGACGCCCCTATCCGGGAAGGAAAAGATGACCCCAGGATAGAGCGGGCCTATCTGGAATTTCTGCGCGCCCTTTTCAAGAACAGCGGCGCCACCGACAAGATTTTTGCCGCTGTCTATATCACAGGGATTCTGCCCATGAAAAAGGATGGTTCCCAGTCGGCGATTTCGGACTTCCATGAGTATACGATTGTGAACCCAAGAGGGTTTACGGAATATGTGGGCTTTACAGAGAAGGAAGTGAAAGGGCTCTGTGCGGATCAGGAATGTGACTTCTCCATGATGAAACAGTGGTATGATGGATACACATTGGGCGGGATTTCTATTTATAATCCGAATTCCGTTATGGAAGCTCTGCGCAGCCGTGAATTTGCTTCCTATTGGACGGAGACTTCGGCTTCCAAGAGCCTGATGGAATATATCAGCCTGGACTTTGACGGGATGTCGAAGACCATTGCGCAGCTGCTTGGCGGCATTGAAGTTCCGGTGGACACAGATGGATTCGCCAACGACCTTGTCACTTTCCGGGATAGCAACGATGTATTGACCCTGTTGATTCATCTGGGGTATCTTGCCTATGAGAAGGAGACGAAGACTGCCCGTATTCCAAACGAAGAGATTCGGCTGGAGTTCGCAAAATCCGTCCGCAAGGTGAAGCGTGATGAAACGATTCGGCGTGTCCGTGAAAGCGACCAGCTGATTGTTGATACGGTTCAGGAAAATGCGGAAGCGGTAGCGGCGCAGATTGAGAAGATTCATGCAGAGGAAACGGCTCCTCTGTTCTATAATAATGAACAGGCGCTCCGCAGCGTGATAAAACTGGCCTATTTCAGTTATAAGGATTATTATCTGAAGTTTGAGGAACTGCCCTCGGGAGATGGATATGCGGACATCGTGTATCTTCCGAAGAAGCTGTCTCCCATGCCGGCATTGGTGGTGGAGCTGAAGTGGAACCTGTCAGCCCAGGGGGCAATTGCGCAGATTAAGGACAAGAGATACCCTGCGGCATTATCAGGATATGGTGGAGGTATTTTATTGGTAGGCATCGTATACGATAAGGGGGCGAAAGAGACAAAAAGGAAACACACCTGCGTGATTGAGAAAATATAGAATTTCTACAAAAATTTTCTCAAACCACCCAGCAAAACTCCTTTCACAGACACTTTACAGATGAAAGGCAGGTGAGAACGATGGAACACGCTATTCTGGAAAACTATATCGAAAAAGTCTACGGATATGCCGTCAACCGCACCTACTCTCGGGAAGAGGCGGACGAACTGGCACAGGAGATTCTGTTTATCGCAGTCAGGGAGCTGCCCAGGCTCAGGGAAGAGAGCAGATTCGAGCCGTGGCTTTGGGGCATAGCGAACAATGTGACAAAAAGGTTCAGGCGTAATCTGGGAAAACAGCGCGCGATGTACTCTTACGATACGCTGGAACAGCTGCCCTACGAGGATGAGTATTTCCAGGAACAGGAAGAGATATACGATTCTCTGCGGACGAAGATTGCCATGCTCTCCGGGATATACCGTGATATCATCGTTCTCTACTACTACGATGGCCTTTCAACGAAAGCGATTTCAGAAAAACTGGACATTCCGGAGGGCACCATCCGGTGGCGGCTGACGGAAGCCAGGAGAAAACTGAAAAAGGAGTGTGCTGAAATGAAAGAAACTGCGTTAAGGCCTGTGAGGATGAAAGTGGATATCTATGGAACCGGTAATTATGACGGAATAAAGGTTCCTTTTCCCAGCGTGTATGTCAACGACGCGCTCTCTCAGAATATCCTGTACTATTGCTATGAACAGCCCAACGGTGTGGAAGAGCTGGCGAAAGCATGCGGTGTCCCGGCCTATTATATCGAGGAGCGTATCGAGAACCTGTTGAAACGGAAGGCGGTGCTGGAAATCTCCAAAGGCAGATACCAGACCGATTTCATCATCTGGTCGGATAAGTACGGTATCTACTGCGAGGAGAACGCCGAAAAAGCGCTGATGCCGATGATGGAAAAGTTGCTGGGAGCGCTGGATGGCATAGCCAGGGAAGCCGCCGGGATTGATTTCTATAAAGCGGAGAAAAGCGGGACGGACTTATTTTATCTGTATGGAGCCATGGCGTTTTGGTATGCAAGCGAGCGCTACTGCAAGCTGCCCAATCCGAAGATTCCGGAGAACTATGACGGTTATGAGTGGCGCTATATAGGAAACATGGAGACCGGTAAGCACCACAGGACAGCGGTCTCGAGGCAGAATTGCTCCAATTTAGGCAGCCGTGGAAACTACCATCATACCGTATATGGAATCAGCGGCATGGAAAGCAGACCGCCGATGTATGATTGTTACATTAATGTCTGCGAAGATATTTTAAGCCATGGTTCAACGGAGGACATCGATGCGGCAGCCTGTGCGATTCGGGACGGATATATCACGAAGAGACAGGACGGCAGCTTTTTCGTGACTGCCCCTTCCTTCACGAAAGAGCAGAAAGCGGAATTTGATGCCATAGCTGACAGATGTCTCGGCTCCTTGATGCCGGAATATTCGGAAATCGTCAGCAATTTTATCTCGGGATATAAGAAATTGTTCCCGAAGCATTTAAACGATGACGCAGACCGTATGTGCCAGCGCTTGTTCCCGGAAATGTATGCTGCCATCATCGAATATGCCCAGAGAACTGAAGCAATCAAGAGACCATCCCCCGATTGCTGCTGCGATGTCCTGATTCAATTCAAGAAAAACTGATGTATGCCGCCGGGGCCCGTGTCCCCGGCGGCTTCCTTCGTTTTGAATGGATTCTGGACGGCATCCTGAAAACCAGGTTAGTGCTTGCCGATTCCGGAAAAATCTGCTATAGTGTAGGAAACACGACAGAAAGGCGGAGAGAAGACATGGAGTTAGAACAGCTGAGAAGCGATATGGTGGCCGCCATGAAGGCCAGGGACAAGGACAGAAAGGATGCGATTTCCTCGCTGGTGTCCGCGGTGAAGAAGGTGGCGATTGATGAGGGATGCAGGGAGGATGTGCCTGCGGAACTGGTGGACAGGGTCATCACGAAAGAGCTGAAGACTGCCAAGGAGCAGCTGGACACCTGCCCGGCGGAACGGGAAGATTTAAGAGCGGAATATCAGAAAAGATATGACGTAATTGCGGAGTATGCCCCGAAGATGATGTCCCCGGAAGAGGTGAAAGCCTATATCGAGGAACATTTCGAGGAACTGATTGCCACGAAGAACAAGGGCCAGGTCATGAAGGCCGTGATGGGCGTGCTGAAAGGCAAGGCGGACGGCAAGGTCATCAATGAGACAGTGGCCCGGCTGTGTGAGTGACGGACATTGTCTGATGTTTATTTATGCGAATAAAGCAGAAGCTGCAGTTTGCGGTAGGCCGCAGCAGCAGTGAAACAGAGGAGGCTCCGGTGCAAGGGATGGCATGGGAGCTTGTTCTCTCGGAAATTGTTTTGGTTAATTTATACATTTTTTATTGACACAGGATATGAAAAAACGCTAAGATATAAGAATAACAGATGAAGGAGGGAATTGCTATTGAAGAAAAACGAGATTGCAATGAATGATTATGCACAATTATGCAGAAGCGCCGACCATTTGGAGCCGGAGATGTTCGACAAGTATGAAGTACAACGAGGACTGCGCGACAAGAATGGAAATGGCGTGGTGACCGGACTGACTAATGTATCGCGCATTGAGTCCTTTCGAATGATAGATGGGGTGAAGACGCCCTGTGAAGGCCGGCTCTGGTACCGCGGCTATGACTGCATCGAGCTGGTGAAAGGCTTTCGGGGCAGACGGTTCGGCTTCGAGGAAGTCAGCTATCTGCTGCTGTTCGGCCAACTGCCTAGCGAGAAGCAATTGAAGGAATTCCGGGACATCCTGGTGGCCTGTAGGACGCTGCCCACCAATTTCACCAGGGACGTCATCATGAAGGCGCCCAGCAGCGACATCATGAATTCTTTGACCAGGAGCGTCCTGACCCTGGCTTCCTATGACAAGAACTGCAACGATACCACCATCGAGAATGTGCTGGGGCAGTGCTTTCGGCTGATCAGCGTGTTCCCTATGCTGACGGTATATGGATACCATGCCTACAATCATTATCAGAATGATGAGAGCATGTACATACACCGTCCCTCCAGGAAGCTTTCCACCGCGGAGAACCTGCTGATGATGCTGCGGCCGGACAAGAAATATACAGAGCTGGAGGCGGCCGTGCTGGACATCGCGCTGGTGCTGCACATGGAGCACGGCGGCGGCAACAATTCCACCTTCACCACCCGTGTGGTCACATCCTCCGGCTCGGATACCTATTCCGTGATCGCGGCTGCCCTGTCCTCCCTGAAGGGGCCTAAGCACGGCGGCGCCAACATCAAGGTGGTGGAGATGATGCGGGAGATTGAGGCCAATGTGTCCGACTGGGAGGACGAGGACGCGGTAAGGGCCTATCTGAAGAAAATCCTGAACAAGGATGCCTTCGATGGCAAGGGGCTGATCTACGGCATGGGCCACGCGGTCTATTCCCTGTCGGACCCCAGAGCCCAGGTGTTCAAGAGTTTCGTGCATCAGCTTGCGTCCGCCAAGGGCAGGGAGAAGGACTTCGCCCTGTATTCCATGATAGAGCACATCGCACCTCAGGTCATCGCGGAGAAGTCCAGGATCTACAAGGGCGTAAGCGCCAATGTGGACTTCTACAGCGGATTCGTCTACAGCATGCTGGAGATTCCCCTGGAGATGTTCACGCCCATATTCGCCATCGCCAGGATAGTAGGATGGAGCGCCCACAGGATTGAGGAGCTGATCAATATGGACAAAATCATCCGCCCTGCCTACAAGAGCGTCATGCAGGAGCGGGAGTACGTGGAATTGAAGGACAGGTAATAGATGCAGTGCCAGGTGACGGCAGTAGGGCTGGCGGCCGACCGGGAGCATGACGTGCTGGGAGGGAACGCGGGAGCCATCCTGGTGTTCCTCAAGGCATACCATCTGACAGGCCGGGAACAGTACATGGCATGGGCAAGGGAAGCGGGGGATCATCTGCTTGGCTCGGCGACCCTATATGGGCATGGCATGGGATGGGTCAATCGGCCAGCAGGGACGGCGCTGACGGGCTTTGCCCACGGGACAGCGGGCATCATGTTGGCATTGGCCAGGCTGGGGCATGACGCGCAGGAGGGCAGATATCTGGAAGCGGCCTATCAGGCATACCGCTATGAAGAGCACTATTACAGAGAGGAGCTGCAGGACTGGGCAGACCTGCGGGGCATGGGGGATGTCCTCCAGGAGGAGCCGAGGATGGCATGGTGCCATGGATGGGGAGGCATCGTCATGGCGCGCATGGAAGCTGAAAAGTATGCGGAAGGGGCATTTAAGGAGGAGCTGGGGAAGATTCGGGATTATGCCAGAAGGAAGGTGGGCGATGGCTCCTATCGGAGGACGGCGTTCCAGAAACCGGATTTCTGCCTGTGCCATGGAAGGTGCGGGAACCAGGTGTTGTTGGGGCATATGGGAGAAGTTGGGAATGTGATGATGGCTCAGGAGGATGCGGCAGATGAGGAAAAGCGGATTGTGGATATGGTATGTGATGGGGATATTGAGGAGCTGCTGGGATTACAGGAGTGCAGTAATTATGGATTGATGGGTGGGGTTGCTGGGATTGGGTATAGCTGTTTGTGCGGTTCGGATGATGTGCTCAATTTATTGTGCGCAAAATGACGGAATAGAGGGAGAAATGACGAGATAAGGTCATAATATGGGCTGCACGAGGTCACTGTATTGCATTTATAAGCAATATCCTATATTATAATTTTGAGTTTATTAGAGACTTTCAGAATGATTTGTATATAAAGCAATTAGAAGATAAATGTGATGATTTTTTCATATAAGAAATTTCTATTGCCATTAAAAATGGTAAATATATAATTTGGAGCAAATTGGGCTATGATTAAACTTAAAAACTTGTTTATATATACCACTTGGAAATGTAATTTGTTTTGCAGACATTGCTGGGTTAATGCCGGAAATTTAAAAGTATATAATGATTTACCACAAAAACAATGGAATGAAATGATATTAAATGCACTAGACTCTGCAAAGGATTTGGGGCTGGAATTTATCAAATTGTCAGGTGGGGAACCATATTTATTAAGTGATTTATTAGAAAAAATTTTAATGAGAGTTAGCGATTCAGAGATACAAGTTAGCATTGAAACTAATGGAACTATTATGAATGAACAGAATTTAGGTAATCTGTCGAAAATTAGTACTAGAAATTTATCTAGTGTTAATGTATCGTTAGATAGTCCTACAGCATCAGTTCACAATTCATTCCGAGGTTCAGATAATGCTTTTGAAACAACATTAGTAACAATAAAAAAGTTGATTAAAAATCATATACCGGTAAATATTGTATATTCTGTATCTGAACACAACATTCAAGAGTTGGATGGCATGATACAATTGTGTTCACAACTTGGGGTTTCACATCTTAAAATAAATCCCATATTGAATGTTGGGAGAGCCATAAAAGGAACTTCTTTTGGATATCCATATCAATTGGATATTGCTACAATTCAAAAACTGATAAACAAGTACTTAATCCATAAACAATATGAATATTCTGATTGTGTGGAAATATATTTATCGGTTCCATTTGGATTGAGTCAACTGAAAAATTATATGATAAAGGGAACAAGCTTGCCTATATACGATAATTGTGATTATTTGGAAACGTTGAGTATTTTACCAGGGGGATTATGTGGTTTATGTGGTCAAGCTAAAGAATACCCCCCTTTCTTATTTGGAGATCTTAACTGTGAAACGTTAGAGTCAATTTGGAATGGCGATAAAATCCAAGATTATCGTAATATATTGAAAAACGGACTTGAAGGCATCTGTGCAGAATGTTTAGCTAATAAAATATGTAATGGTGGTTGCCGCATATCAGCATATGTGGCTACTGGTAAAATAAATGGGTCTAATCCATTTTGTGAAGAATATGCTAAGCGCACCCATTTTTTCTTAAATCGATTTTATTTAAACAAAACTAGCAAATAAGTATTTTGATTTATTGCGCAATACACTTTACAAGTTTTTATTAAAAAGTATTGTAAAGGGCTTTTGATTTATTATAAGTTCCAGTATCAATGTAGTTACTTCCAAAAGTTGTAAGTGGTGTTTGCTGTGTTTAAGAGGTGTTGGTTCTTTGAAGTATGTTGTCATAATAAAGTGGGTGGACTATAGAAATGACTTTTGACCAAGCAGTGGTGCAAAATTTTAAAAGTAGAAAAATAACTTTTTGGATAAGAGTGTCAGGAATTAGTATGAATCCCATCATTAAAGATAGAGATATGGTTCTCGTATTGCCTTTAGAACATTATTCTGTTGGGGATGTTGTCGTTAGACAATTTAAAAAAACATTATTAATTCATAGAATTGTCAAAGTCAAGAAAAAGAAAGGAGGAATTGAATTTTATATTCGAGGAGATAATTTGGGTAAATTTGATATAGTAGCTAAACCCGATGAAATTGTGGGTTGCATAAAAATGATAAAACGTCGAGGAATACAATATGAATTTAAAAATAAATATAAACTGTGTATAGCTAAAATATCGTATCTAAATGGACTTGTGTGGGAATTGTATTGTACTGGGCACCCATTTGCAAAGCATATTATATGTATTTTATCATTAATAATGAAGAGGATTTTGAAAAAGAGTGAAAAAACATATTGATACCATTTCGTTTGCTTGAAAGAGGTTGTGTGAATTAACCATTAATATTATAAATATATTAGGAGGATTAACTATGATGTATATTAAGCCTATGATACAAACATATAACGACAAGGAGCTAGAAGAAATAATCGTTGGTGCCGCCTCATGTCCGCCAGGAGCACCTTGTAATGTAAATTGTGGCTGTGGAGGGGCATCTAAGTAACAAGTTTTGATTTCAAGCAAACGGAATGTGTTTTTGAATTAGGAGATTCCTGTAAAATACATATATAAGGAATCTTAAGGAAAATCACTTGACAATGTATTAGGAGGTATAAAAATTGAAATCATATAAACGAAATTCAAATATAATTGTGGAAAAGCTAGACGATGAAACTTTGCTTATTTATTTAGGAGAAACTCAAAATACACATGTACTAAATGCTACAGCGATTTATATTTGGGAGAATGTTGAGGAGCATTCTTCGGAAGAAATTGCTGCCAGCTTGTTTTCCAAAGTGAATCAATCACAAAAAATTACCTATGATGAAATAATAAAAGATACAAAACAGTTTATTGATGAATTAATTGAAAAACATTTAATAATTCAGAAAGAATTATAATGTTTATTTCATTAAGGAGAAGCCTATGGTAGAAAAACGAATGCCTCCAATCATAATAGATGGAGCTTATTTTGAAATAACAGATAAATGTAATTTTCAATGTTCTTATTGTTGCAGAGATTGCGATAATAAAAAAGAAAAGTATTTCTCATTGTCTGTTTACAAAAGAATTATTGACGATTTAGTCAAAAATAAGAATCTAAAAATGATATCTATAAGCGGCGGGGAAGCTGTTTTGCATCCTGAATTTGATGAATTTGTTGAATATACTTTAAAGTACAATATTGCTGTCATGTTGTTGACAAATGGAAGTTTATTGAAAAAGATTGATGCCAATCTCCTTAATAATGAAAAAGTTTCAATACAAGTCAGTTTAGACAGCGGAGATAGTGGAATAAACGATGCTACAAGGGGGAGTGGTTCGTTTCATTTTGTTAAAGACGGCCTTCAAAGATGCCAAGATTTGAAGGCTAATATGGCAAATATACATATTAAAGCAACTTTAACACATCAGAATTATATGTATTTAGGTTCCCTGGTTAATTTTGCGAAATCAATGGGCATAAAACAAGTAGGTTTTGCTTGTATGTATCCAATGGGAAGAGCAGCACTACAGGTGGATTCAATCATGACTGCTCAGGATTGTTTGAAAGCTATTAAAATTTTGGAACGCATACGCTTGCATAATCCAGATATGGTAATACCGCCATTTGGTTTTACATTATTATGTCCATTATTAGGGGACGATAATATTGTTATTGAGCCTAAGATTGATGTCAATGGTAATGTATATCCTTGTCAGGCTTTTGAAGGATTATATGATATTGGAGAATGTATTAATAGTTCTATAACTGAAGTGATTTATGGGGATAAATTTGCGCAATTTTATTTTCTTATGCGTTCAAGAAATCCTTTTATGGAAGAATGCCATAATTGTGTTTATCAGAAAAAATGTCAAAGAGGATGTCCAGCAATAAGTGTTTTGCGAGGTTCGCCGATGTCTGTTGATCTTTCGTGTGATGTACGAAAATATATGTTCAAGAAACGTTTTTTGTTAAATTTTAAGCAAAATAACAAAAATATTCATTGCTAAAATAGAATAAGAGAGATGCAACAGTTTGTTTTGTGAAAATGAATTTTGTAAGGAGGGGATTTGATGATTTATGTTAAGCCGGTACTTCAAGTTTATAATGATGAGGAACTTGCCGATATAATTGTTGGAGCTGCATCTTGCGGTGAAATATGCAATATAAACTGTGCTTGCGGTGGGGTAAAACAGTAATCTCCTAGATTGTCGGAGCTGTTGTTTGTGTGTAAAGAATTCAACTTGTAGTGAGTAAAACAAAATAATGGTTGCATTTTACTTATTCTATTTAAAATATGTACGATACTTAGTGCATTGGCTCGGCTATATTTGATATAATAGTGAAAATCAAGACAATCTACAATAAACTAAACTAAAACAAAATAATACTGAGACCCAAAAAGTCTTGATTCAATATCAACGGTCAATATGCTAAGTCGTACATATTAATTTGTTTTTGTGGTGTGCATTAAGGGAATGATTATGTCAATAAAATTCAGTAATTGTTTTTATTTTTCGCATCCTCAGATTGGGTATGGTTGGAAATTGAGATTAGATCAAGTTGTTGTTGAAAAAAATATTGTGGAAGCATTATTCTCTCTCTTTGATTTTTGTAGTGGTAATGAAGCAAATACAGCACCCGATGAGTATTGCTTAGATTTATATTACAATCAAAAAACTTATAATGCTATTTTACATGCGCCAACGCAATATTCTACATTTTCATGTGATGATTTTTCACATTTTGCAGGTCTTGTTTCTGAATTATTTTATTTACCAAAAGCACTTGAAAAAGATAAATGGTATTACATGCATGGTGGTGCGGTTGAAAGGTATGGTAAAGCGTTTCTTTTTTTAGGATCAACTAAGACAGGAAAATCCACATTAATAACAAGGCTGGTTACTAAAGGATATTCATATTTAACGGATGATGTAATACCGATATATCAGGAAAATCTTAATGTGGTTGCTTTTCCGAAAGCTATATATTTGAGAGATAAAAGATGGGTTAGTGATTGTAATAATATGTTTAGTATCAAATCTGAAACAATATATTTGCATAATGATGAGAGATATGTAGTGTGTCCTAAAACATGCGTATTATTAAATAAACAACTGCCTATAGCAGCTATTTTTGATTTAAGGCGAAATAATCAAAATCGATATAATAACACACTTCTTAATAAAAGTTTAGCATTTCCTATTTTATATATGGGCAGTCGTTCACCATATGAAATGGCTAAAAATCGGCTAATGGCTTCTGCACTTGCACAGAACATTCCTGTATTTTCTTTGGAATATGATGATCCTGATGTGTGCATTGCTCAAATCATTGATAATTTTGCTGACAGCTTTTTAGAATGAGAGGTAGTGCCAAGTGAAATCTTTAAATAAGTATAGCTCATATCAATTCATCATGAAGGTTCTTAAGGAAGAACGAGCCTGTTTTGTCTCTCTGCATTTTATTACTGCTGTTTCTGTGTTCTTGAACATTATCGTCAGCACCTTTTTTATGCAAAGGCTTTTTGCCGCTGTGGTAGCAAAAGAATTCGATGCCAGGTTTTATGTTCACCTAATCTGTTTCGGAGCTTTCATCGTGCTATCGGTTCTTCTGTCCATCGTAAATAAAAGACTCAATTTCAGATTGAATAAACGTATTGCATATTCTTTGGACGATGCTGTCCTTTCACATTATGGATGGGATTCTCTGGGCAAGAGGGCTGACGATTTGGAAAAGCGGTTCAGCATATTTAAACAGAATTCTTCTAGCGTACAAACGGGATATGTTTCGTTTCTCCTTATGGCCACGCAGACCGTGGTTACGATTATCTTTATTGTAGTATATGGTGCGGTAATCTGTCCATGGTTGACGGCACTTTGCCTGGCGACAGCCGGGCTGCTTGTTCTGATTTATCAAAAACGGATGAATGACATGAAAGAGCAGCAAGATTCGCTGATAAATGCTGTCAACCAGCATTATTCGCTGTCATGGGAACTGGTCGCCAACTTAGAGGCTTCCGTTTTTTTGAGCAAAGAGAAGGTCTTCAAAAATTATGATTCCGCATCTGATGAAAAGGTTCAGAAGATGGTTGCGCTTCGGAAAAGCTATAACAAGTTCCAAATTTTTGCTCAGTCGGGCTATATGCTGCTCCTTCTGCTTACTGTAACGGTTGGCGGATTGTTCGTCTACAATGGACTCATCCAATTAGATGGGCTTTTTGCCATGGCCCTGCTTCTGCCGAATATTGCAAGCCCCCTGTTCAGATTACCGATGTTCTTGGCAAATCTGAAGATTATTGAAGCGACGTTTAATACATACGAAACCCTTCTACCCAAGGAAGGCCATTTGGTCGTTGAAGAATTTGACGAGAATCTTGTACTGGCACCGATTAACATTGACAATCTATCCTATCATGTTGACGATGGTAGTGCTGTCCTGTCGGACATCAGCTTTAGGGTAGAACCTGGAGAGTGGCTGTGTATCGTGGGGCCTTCCGGATGCGGAAAATCGACGCTAGTCAAGCTGCTTCTCGGGATTCTGCCATATCACGGGACGATATCTTATGGCCAGCATGAGCTGAAAAGGCTTCCCCAGGAAAAACTCTGGAAAAATTGCTGCTATCTTCCGCAGGTGCCGATTCTGTTTGAAAATACTGTCGGCTACAATATCTCGCTCTGTGAAGAATGGGATGCGGCCCAGATGCACTCGGTGATTGAACATGTGGAACTGACGGAGAGGCTGGCAAATCCAGGGGAAATGCTTACGGCTTCTTCGCTTTCGAGCGGGGAAAAACAAAAAATCGCATTGGCGCGTGCGTTTTCCAGTGATAGGCAGATCCTTGTCATGGATGAGTCTACAAGCGCCCTGTCTCCTGCCACGGAAGCTGCGCTGATTCGAAAGCTCAGGCAACAGCTGTCCCAAAAGACGACAACGGTAATTTCCGTGACCCACAGGTTAGAGCAGATGAAAGCTGCCGATTCCTTGCTGCTACTGGGCAACGACGGTAGAATAAGAGCAGAAGGCAGTTACCAGGAACTGTTGGCTGATGAGGTTTTCCGAGAATTTCTGCGTGGTGAGGAGATTGAATGATAATGAAAAGAAAAGATACAAAGGCAAAAAGCCTATACAAGCAATATATGCGTCTGGTTTTGGTGAATTCAGTCCCGATTGTGGGGGTGGTGTGCATCTATGGCTTTTTGCTTGGTGTCGGCCCGATCATTGAGCCGTATCTGTTGAAAACATCATTTTCGATTCTGCAAAAAAGCGAATCCATCCGTGACCTGCTAGTCAGTAATCTTTTACTGCTGCTTGGTATTGCTGGTTTCCTGGCCATCTGTTTCTTGTGCAATGTATATGCCGACCCTGTCATAACAAAAATCGACAACAAAACTTATAAGTCGATAGTGCAGCGTGTACAGGGAAAATTTGTCTTAACAACGAAGCAAGTTTATGACGATGGCGAAATCGTGGCACGTCTGCATTCCGGGAGCAGTGGTTTCAGTTCGGCTATCACGCTGTTCATCCGTCTTTTTGCAAGCATAATTGCCATTATTCTGTTAGTGCTCACATCTTCATTGGCGATGGCGTGGATTCTTCTCCTGGCTCTTGCCAATGCGGCGTATGATGTGGCGCGCGGGTTTATCGAGATGCAAATAAACAGAAGATATACTAAGCGCTTGCAGGAAATCGAGGCAAGACAGACAATGGTTTTGCATAACCTGTTCCACAATGTGGACTACTTGATGGTGAGCGGTACCTATGCCCATGAGGTGCGTCAATTTCAGGAATGCCGAAATGAAAGCTGGGATATCTCGAAAAAGAAGATGAGGATCGGTTCAGTGCTTGATGCCATCGGCGAACTAATCAACAATGGGATGAAGATTATGATATTTGGCGTTTCATCCATGATGAGCATGGTCTCCGAACTGATTGGAGGTATTGCCGCAGCATTTTCGGTATATGATGCCCTCATCTCTAATCTGTCCATGCTGAGGCAGCAGATTAGTTCCCTGCCGAATGTCAATGTGCCAATCAAGCGGATGATGGATGTCGTGGAATTCAACGAAAGCATATCCGATACCCCCAAAAAGAGGGATGACCTGTTGATAGATCTGACGGATGTAAGCGTAAGCATTGGCGATGTCCGTATTTTAAAGAATATTCATCTCGAAATAAGAAACGGCGAGAAGATTGCCATCATAGGTGCAAACGGCTGTGGAAAATCCACATTGCTCCGGACAATCCTTGGCGTGCAGCCTTTCAACGGCAAAATCAATGGCATTTTTGACCATAGAGAAGAACAGTTCTCTTATGTCCCTTGTGATTTTCAGCTATTCCAGTGCGGCTTGATGGAGAATATCGCCATGGGCATGGATCAAAACCAACCAGAACCGCAAGTCGATGGTGTATTCTTGCCTCCAGGCGAGGTGGAGGGAAAGGACATCCGGTTGATGTCCCAGGGCGAAAAGCAGAGAATTGCCATACTTCGCGCCGTCAACCATACATGCAGCTTGCTGGCCGCAGATGAACCTATCTCGTCTTTGGATATCCGTAACGCCAAGATGGCGATGGAGATTCTGCTTGACCGCAATGTAGCGTTGCTTGTCACGCTGCATGATGGCCAGTATCTGCCGTTGTTCGAGAGAATCATCATTATTGAGTATGGTCGTATCGTAGAAGATGGGAGCTGGGAGTACATTCAAACTACTGAAGCGTTCAAAAGGTGGAATGTGAGCAGCCCTGCTGCTGGCGGGAAGTGAATATTTTAAGCGAGGCAGTTATAATAATGGTTGAAAACAAAGAAGTATTCTGTAAAATTCAATATATGGTGTCGAAAGGGTTCTTCAATGGATTGGATTCATGCGGAATAGAATACACCATTGTCAAAGGCTGCCCTCTGGCCTATTATAAGACTGGAAACGCCGGAAGCCGTCTGTCAAGTGACATCGACATCCTGATATCCCGCCGCGATATCGACAAAGTAGTGGGGATATTGGAGGACAATGGCTTTCAAAGTTCATATATGCTGAACCGTAGGGAGAGGATAATGCTGGTGTCGAACTCGCACCAGATACCGGCCTATCATAAATGCCTGGGGAAGTGCAGCGTGCAGATTGATGTGAACTTCGACTTGTTCTGGGGCGAATTTGCAGGCAAGAGGGTCGATGTAACAGAATTCCTGAAGGGAGCAGCAGAAATGGACATTTATGGATGTAGGATAAGGACGCTGCCGCCGCTGAAATGCATGGTTCAGATTATCCTACACCATTACAAGGAAATGAACTCACTGTACCACCTGACTAGCCATGTGGCCATAAAGAGGAGGATGTTCGAGGACATCTATGCCCTTTGCAAAAGATATCCCACAGAGATATCAGTTGACAAGGTGTACGAGGCAAGCGATATATATGGCATCCTTCCATATGCCTACTATATGTTCTATTACACCAGGCAGGTGTATGCTGATGCCATCCTCGATGGCTACCTGGAGGCGCTGTGCACGGAGGAAGGCAAGGAACTCCTGGACTGTTATGGCCTGTCGGATCAGGAACGGAAGACATGGAAGATAAGCTTTCCGGAACGTCTGGAAGCTAATCTGACGGAAATGATAGAGTCCGGGCTGTCCGGCGAGGACAGGGAGAAGCTGGAGAGGAACAGGAGGCTGTTTGGATAGGATGCAGGAGCACCATATAGGGATTGTCGTTGGGGACATGGAAGAGGGACGGAGGGTCTTTGGGTGTTTGGGCTACAGACCGTGTGGGGAAGTGGTTGAGGACTCTGAGCAGCATAACAGGATCCTTTTCATGGAATACGAGCTGGATTGTAGAAGAATCGAGCTGATTGAGCCGATGGACGATGCCTCTACGGTCAGGAATGCGAGGCGTGGAATCCACCATATCTGTTATGAGGCTGATGAAGATTTTATCAACGGGTTCAAGTCATTGAAAATTGGAAGGATGCTCCCCCAAAGATACATAGCGCCCGCATTGGGCAACAGGCAGGTAATGTTCGCCAGCCTGCGTGGCGGCCTGTTTGTGGAATTCCTAATAAAAATGGACAGATGCATATGATTATGGACATGGAAGGCCATGCAATCTGTTGCACTGCGAAAGGATGGTAAGATGAAGGCGGATGATGTCTGCTCAATAGTGATAGGGATACTTGATGCCTACATGGAAGGCGTAGAATGGGACAGCGTAGGGCACGATGCCGACCTGGTGGAACAGGGCATGGACTCCATGACGTTTATCCAAGTGGTCGTCGACATAGAAGCACGGTTCGACATCGAGATCCCGGATGAATATCTCCTGGCTGAGAAGATGGGCACGATAGGCAGGATTGTGGATGTAGTGTGCGGATTGCTGGATGGCAGCAAATGAAGAGGACAGAATACATACCAATCATTACGAACATGTCGATAGAGCCCTTCCTTTCGCGTGAGCTGTCTGCGCTGTCGGGCGAGACGGGCATCTTGCTGAAGGCGGTTCCCATCCCATACATGGAATACCGGGGGCATGGCGACATATTCGGCAAGGCAGGGATGGTGTTCGCCTGGCTGGATCTGGAGGGGATGCTGCCGGGCTATGACGATATGGGCGGGGCGCTCCCAGAGGGATGCGTGTCCGACATGGAGCGGTCGTACCAGGAGCTGTGCCGCTACATCTCCGAGGTCTCCCAGGCGGATCTTGTCATAGCCCTGTTCGAGGACTATTCCTCCCATCTGCCCATAGTCGCAGGGCACGACAACAACATCGCGGTAGACGAACTGAACTGGAGGATACAGGAGGGGCTTTCCGGGCAGGCCGCATTCCTGGACATGAGGCACCTGATAGCCTCCGTGGGGATAGGCAATGCCTACAGCCCGAAGGACAGGTACCGCTGGGGCTACCCCTATTCCTGGGCGCTGACCAGGGCAGTGGCCGCGGAGCTGTACAAGCAGCATTCCATCCGCACAGGCCGGACGAAGAAGTGCGTGGTGGTGGACTGTGACAATGTCCTGTGGGGCGGCATACTGTCCGAAGACGGCATGGAGGGCCTGAGGCTGGGGGGCAGCGGCCTGGGGAAGGAGTACCAGGACTTCCAGAGGTTCCTCCTTTCCCTGCACCACAGGGGCGTAATCCTTGCCGTGTGCAGCAAGAATGACCTGCCCGATGTCCTGGCGGTATTCCGTGGGCATGGAGAGATGATCCTGCGGGAGGAGCACATCGCATGCTTCCAGGTGGGCTGGGGCAACAAGCCGGACAGCATCGCCAGGATTGCCGATACGCTGGGCATCAGCCTTGACAGCATCGTCTTCGTGGACGACTCGCCTGTGGAGGTCGAGGCGGTCAGGGCGCTCCTTCCAGAGGTCACTGCCATACTGTACCACAGGGAGACGGTGTATGGCCAGTTCCAGTGCTTCAACCTGAGGAGGAGCTATACGGAAGGGGAGAGTGGGCAAAGGACTGAGACCTATCGGACAGACCGCGACCGGCAGCTGCTGCGGGAAGGGAGCAGGAGCTACAGCGACTACATAGCGTCACTTGGGATGCAGATGGACATCCATGAGGCTATGCCGTTGGAATCTGCCCGTATCGCTGAACTCACCCAGCGAACCAACAGATGCACGAATGGGAAGCGGTATTCGGTGGCGGACATCAGGCAGAGCATAGAGCGGCCTGATGTGCATCTGTATTCTGTCCATCTGAAAGACCGCTTTTCAGATTTGGGGCTCATCGGGGCAATGGAGGTCGTGAAGGGGAGGCTGTCCCTGTTCAGCCTGTCCTGCAGGGCTCTGGGCAGGGAGGTGGAAAACCGTATGATTGACTTTGTAAGACAGCGGCATAAGATTACAGGGATAGACTTCGCGCCTACAGGCAAGAACGGATGCCTGAAGGAGCTCTTTGGCAGGGAGTTCCCGCAAGTGCTATCGGAACCAGGAGCCAATGAGGCCAATGGGGAGGGGGATGCCCATGAAACTTGACATAGCCGCACCTGTCATCACCTTGCACCACTATTATGCGCTTCCTCTGGCAGTCATCTGCAGCGAGGCCGGATTGAAGCGGTGGATCTACAGCGAGTTCGTCCAGTGGCACACATACCGCGACCGTGAGGACGAGAGGACAAGGGTCAGCTAGGAATGAAAGATATGTGTATGGGCCGCTGCACGAGACGGTCGTTATGCCGAAGCAGCTGGTAGGCGGGAAGGATGTGGCCAGCGTCTTCAAAGGCCTTTTGGATGACGGGCAGTACATATACGATTTTGTAGACCATTATTATATCCGTTCTCTGAAACGGGACTGGCATGCCATGCATGATGTCCTGATCTACGGCTATGATGACAGCCTACAAGTGTTCCACGTATATGCCTACCAGGGGACAAAGCTCGCCGGGGTGGACGTCCCTTACGCCGAATATGAGGAAGCCTACGATTCGGAGTATCAAAGGGGGCAGTTCCATTGTACGGTCTTGTACCGGAAGAAGGACGCCGAATTCCATCCGGACATCAGGCGGATTGGAGACCATCTCCTGGACTACCTGGATGGGCTGAACACCTATGACCGCGAAGCCCCGCTGCTGGTGGACCTGTATAAGCCCAGGTTCGGCCTGGATGTCTATGACGAGCTGAAATACAACCTCCAATACATGCGCGATATGAATCTGCCGCTGGACATCCCGGAGATGTACTGCCTGTACGAACATAAGCGGTTCATGCATGAGAGGGCGGTGTATCTGGACGGGCATACAGATGTGAGATGCCCCGATGGCCTGAAGGACAGGTTTGCAGAGATCGAGGATGTTGGTAGGATTATAGCCATGCTGGCATTGAAGCTCAACCGGAAAGGGCTGTCCAGCGAGAAAGACTTTGATAGCCTGATGCACCGGTTCGAGGCCATCAAGGAACTTGAAAAGGCTGCATTTTCTGAGTACTATGAACACAACCGCTCTGTGTTTGAGGATGCGTGAGGTAAGAAGATGGATGACAGGACACTACAATATGCGGACATAACGCTGGAACCGGCGTGCCTGAGAGGGATGCTTGGGGCCAGCACAGGCGATACGGGAATCCAGTACGATTACTTTGACAGCATTGTCTTAAGGGATGGGAATGGTCCGTCAGAAGCCTATAGGATCAGGAACCAGATGGCGGCCATCGGATATATAGCGCTGTATCATATAGATGTTGCCAGCCAGACTGCGTATATCTATGGCAAAATCAGCGAAAGACAGTACTACGGTGATTTCGTCAAGGCGTTTATGGCTATGACCGGGCATGCATTTACAGGAGTGGGCCTGAAGAAGCTTGGGCTGGCGTACCGCCGGGACAATTATCTCTTTGACGACCTGTGCAGGCATCTCCATTTCATCCGGGAAGGGCTGCTGAGGGGGCAGTTGGATTATGAGGGGAAGCCTGTGGATGTCAATGTCTACGGGATGCTTGGGGCTGAGTATCGGAGGCTTGCGGCTGGCCCATACAGGAGGATGTTCGCCTGGGACTATGGGTTCGACCCCGAGGCCGAGGATATAGTGCAGCTTGACCTGGCCGGGCATTTCAACCGCTGCCTGCCGGGAGCTTGGCTGGAAATCCAACATGGTCAAATGCGATGCCCATCTGTACTTGCAGAGGGTGCACATTGACCCGGACAGGCAGCTGAAAAAGTTGATTTTTCCTATGGAAAACAATGAGATATTCGTCTTTGCAGGGGCATTGTGCGAAGCGTGAGTGCTCAAGCCCGGAGAGATACTTGCAATTAGGTAGGATTTTGTATATACTAATCTTAAAAAGAGGATCTCGCCTGCGGGAACTGGAGGGCATAAGGGATGCCCGGAAATAAAAAGGGGGTGGCGCCGATGGCGGACGGGCTGGAAAAAACAGCGGTCCAATGGCATCCGGGCTTTTGCGGAGCGGCAGAGATAGAGCTGATCTCAAACAAGGGCGAACTGGAATTTCAGCGGGAATACAACCTGAGCAAAGAGCCGCTGCGGATGGATC
>OFGX01000599.1_pt1 | contig 26500 bp, 8 predicted proteins | sample 1521831 | NCBI WGS metagenome assembly OFGX01 (sample SAMEA3504080, study PRJEB24116) | mouse gut metagenome | biome: mouse gut; feature: mouse-associated habitat; material: faeces | place: Denmark | collected 2011 | reverse complement strand
GGTTAGTTAAATCAGTACTTGGGTTGTAAGTTACTTGAGTACCAACATCTTGAGTGCCCGTATCAGTACCTACACCAGTCAAGTCCTTATTATCAGTATCATCGTGGAACTTAACAATTAAGTTACCTTGTTCAGCAACAATTGGGTTGTATTGAACTACAACGTTAATATTGTCACTTGCATGAGTAATGCCAGTGTAACTCTTAACATTTCCGTTGCCATCGTCAGCACCGTCAGTTACAACCTTTGAAGTGTAACCATCAATATGCTTAGTTGGAACTAAGTTAAAGCTACCTTCATCCTTAGTACCATCAGTGATTGTCCAAGTAATACCCTTAGTTTGATCACTTAATTCCTTACCATTTGCATCAGTCCACTTACCATTTACCTTGTCTAAGTAACCTGTACCTTGGAAGTGAAGAGTATCTGTTACAGGACTCGGAGTCTTGTCACCAGCACCTTCATAAGTAACAGTTCTAGTTACATCCTTGGTCAAGCTAGTCTTGTCAGTACCATTTGGATACTTAGGGCCATCTGGATTATCAGGATTAATTGGTTGATCTGGAGTACCTGGAGTTGTTGGAGTTACAGGTTGAATACCGTGCTTAAAGGTTACATAGAAGGTTTGAGTATTACCGTTAATATTGTCAAAGCTTGGCTTAGTACCATTTGCGTCAAAGCCGTTTGATACTAATACGTAACCTTGTTTTTCGTATTCAGCAATCTTATCAGCAGTGCTGTAGTTAATGCTATCGCCTGCTTGACCAGTTAATTGATCACTTTGACCTAAATCAACTGGGTGAGCTGGATCGTTTACGTCTTGGTAAACAACTAAAGCATTTTGCTTATCTGGAGTTGGAGCGTCCTTAGTGTAAACAACGTTTACTACTTGGTTAACATCACGTTCTGGAGTAGCAAATTTTACAGTCTTAGTACCTGGAGTGTAGCCAGTTACTGCCGGTGAATCAACATCAGCAAATGCGTTCTTATCAGAAGACCAAGTTCCTTCATTAACGATTGCACCAGTTACTTGATCAACTGTGTTAGTTCTAGTCCAATTAATAGTTTGAGTTGGACTATCATCTGGAGCCTTAGTACCATCTGCCATGATGTAGTGAACATGAGCAGTAGTAGTTGCAGTTTCCTTCTTTTCACCAGTTGCGTGTTTCAAGTAAATCTTGAAGCTTTGGTTAGTATTAGAATCATTGTCAAAGCTTGGGTAAGTGAAGCCGTTAGTTGCATCCCCACTCATACCTTGACCTTCAGATTTTTCAAATGTGTAACCATTTTTCAAGTAGTTTTGCAATTGAGTGTTTGAACCATCGAAGCTAATTTGCTTACCTGATTCGCCACCTGCTGAGTAAGTTGCCAATACACGTTGGTTCTGTGGATCATTGTCATCAATGATTTGTAAATCAGCAGCTTGAGCAGAACGGTTGTAAACAACAGTTACACGTTGGTTTACATTACGTTCTGGAGCATTGAATTGAACAGTTGCAAGACTTGGAGTGTAACCATCTTTAGAAAGATCTGGTGAATCTACATCAGTAAATGCATTCTTATCAGCTTGCCAAGTACCTTCAGTTACAACTGTACCATTTACTTTATCTACTTTATTAGTTCGAGTGTAAGTAATAGTTTGAAGATCACTATCTGCTGGAGCTGGTACACCATTATCAGCAACAACATAGTGAACTTGAGCAGTGGCTTGAGCAGTTTCAGTCTTATCTTCAGTATCGTGAATCAAGTAAATCTTGAAGTCTTGAGCAGTATTACCGTAAGTTGGGTAAGTGTAACCACTTTGTGCATCCCCACTAAGGTTACCAGCAGTCTTTTGAACCTTGTAACCTTGGCTTAAGTAACTTTGAAGGATTTCATTTGAGTTAGCAAAAGTAATTTGATCTTCACTCTTACCTTCGTTACTAAATGAAGCTAATTGCTTAGGTGCGTTAGCATCGTTGTTATCGATAATTTCAAGGGTTGCCTTTTGAGTAACTTCAGGTGACTTATTCTTAGTGTAAGTTACAGTTACATCGTTAACCTTTTGACCTGGGTAAACAGTTACGCCGCCAACAGTTGAAATGTCAACCTTGTCGTAACCTACTTCGCTAGGAGTCTTAGAAGCAACTGAATCCATATTTTGAGTTGTTGGAGTCCAAGCACGGTCCTTATCAGTAGTAGTTACATTGGTAGTTCCATCAGTACTGTAGCCTAAGATTTGACCAGTTACTTTATCAATAACGGCATTACGTTCAAAGGAAACGGTTTGAGTATAAGTACTCTTACCATCTGGTGAACCATTTACTGGAGTAGTAGTTCCGTCTTCATTTACACCAACATAGTTAATCTTACGAGTTACTTCAGTAGTTAAAGCTCCCTTAGTTAAACCATCTGGGTAAACTGATGGCTTATTACGTGGATCGTTAGGGTTAATATTTCCACCTGGATTATGTGGAGTCTTTGGTGTGATTACTTCAGTTTGGTGACCGTAGTAAACATTAACCACAGCATCCTTGGTGTTTGCATCAACAGTTACATGATCTGCTTGGGCTAAATCAGGAGCAGTGTAACCAGCATTTGAAAGATCTGGTGAAGTTACTTGAGCCCAGTCACCAGTGTTCCAACCATCAGCAGTTGTTGCCTTAGTAAAGGTCTTACCATCAGCACTAACGCTGCCGTAACCCATATCTTGACCAGTTGACGAAACAACGTGCATACGTGACAAAGTTACGTTTTGAGTAGTTGGATTTTCCTTAATTAACTCACTAGGAATCTTTTCACCGGTTACCTTGTCGTAGTAGTTAATTGTACGAGTTATAGTCTTAGTTTCAGTAGTACCAGTGTAAGTTGGTGCTTCTGGAGTCTTAGGATTGTAAGTAACAACAGTTGTTGGGTTTTGATTTGGATCTGGAGTTGGTGCTGGAACATTAGTCTTGTCTGGAGTGTATCCATCAAGGTTTGGTGTTGGTACATCATTGTAGTGATCTGGAGTAGTCCAGTTTCCAGTTGGAGTTGTTACCCCAGTGACCTTGTCCTTAGTTCCTGGACGAGTCCAAGTAATCGTTTGAGTATTATCTGCTGGTGGATTGGTCTTACCGTCTGAAACAACGTAGTGAACAGTGGAAGTAGTAGTCTTCTTGTCAGTTACGTTTTCAGTATCGTGAACTAAGTACAACTTGAAGTGTTGATCACTAGAACTATTGTTATCAAAGTTACTGAAATTGATTTGATCATATGAAGTTGGGTTAGAAGTTTGATTTTGATCATTTACAAAACTATCGATCTTGTAACCCTTGGCAATTAAATCAGCAACGTAGTTTGCAGAACCACTGAATGAAATTGGGGTACCAGTCTTACCACTGTTATTAAAGTTGTTAAGTTCCTTGTTGTTATCAGTCTTGTCGTAAATAACAAGGTCAGCTTTTTGATCTTCTTGAGGATTTGGATTGTAAACAACAGTTACTACTTGATCACGGTTAGGTTGTGGTGTAGTAAAGTTAGCTACAGCTTGATCTGGAGTGTAACCAGTAAGGGTTGGTGAAGTTACACTAGTAAAGCTATTCTTGTCTGGAGTCCAAGTTCCTTCAGTAGTTGCACCAGTAACCTTATCAGTAGTGTTAGTTCTAGTCCAATTGATTGTTTGAGTTGGGCTATCTGCTGGAGCAGCTGGCTTGTTAGCTTCGTTACCTGCAACCACATAGTTAACGTGAGCATTGGTTGCTGCAGTTTCAGTCTTAGTATCAGTTCCGTGAACTAAGTAAATATTGAAGCTTTGAAGATTGCCGTCAATACTATCAAAATTACCAAAGTTAATGTTTGAAGCAGTTCCAATTGAATTGCCGTTTGCATCAATTGCACTATCAAATACGTAGCCTGAATTTAAGTAAGCTTGAAGGGTTTGTGGTTCACCGTCAAAGCTAATTGCACTACCCTTGGTACCCTTGTTATTTTCAAAAGCAGCTAATTGCGTATTATTTTCAGTCTTATCGTAAATAGTAACCTTAGCTTTTTGTGGAGTATCTGGAGTCTTAGCATCTGGAGTGTAAACAATAGTTACATCGATATCACCAGAATCTGGGTTTACTGTAACTGCATTTGCACTACCATCAGCATTAGCGTTTACGTTACCAGTAATGTGGTAGCCGGCAACAGTTTGACCAGCAACTTGAGCTAATGTACCAGTTGATGGACTCCAAACAGTATCACCAGTCTTACCAGTTACTAAGTCCTTAGTGGCAGTTCCAGTAAAGCTTACCTTTTGATCTCCTTGTGGGGTCAAGTGACTCTCTGGAGTAGTGCCATCAGTAAAGATGTAGTGGAAACGACGAGTTACATCTTGATTAGTAGTTACTTGTTGAGTTTGGTGACCATAGTAAACATTGTAAACAAGATCTTGAGTAGTTGGAGTTACTTTATGAGCTGCTACACTGCTTGCACTCTTTCCATCTTGGAATTCAGGAGCAGTGTAGTTGAATGCTGAAAGGTCAGCAGACTTCTTAGGAGCAAATTCATCAGTAGTCAAGCCTTCAGCAGTATGCCAATCTTGAGTGCTAAATGATTTACCATCAGTTGTAATAGTACCGTAACCTACAACCTTACCATCTTGATCCAAAACTTGAGTACGAGTGAAAGTTACTGAATCAGAATATGGATTAGTTGCAATTAAATCCTGAGGAATCTTCGCGCCAGTTACCTTATCGTAATAGTTAATTGTACGCTTAATAGTCTTAGACTCTTCGACACCTTGGTGGTAAGTAGTAGTTTGAACTGGGCTCTTAAAGTGAACAATAAATTCTTGGGTAGTGTTGTCATCATTGTCGTAAACTGGGAAGCCAACACTAGTAAAACTACCACTAGGTGAACCATTAGTTACGCCAGTACCAGTTGTACCGTTGTAAATGTAACCTTTGTTAATCAAATCAGCAACAGTCGAAGCAGCGTTATCAAAACTAATTTGTGACCCTGCATCCCCACTAGCATTTTGTTGTGGACTTAAGCTTGCACTCGTATCATCGTTAATAAAAGTAATGTTAGCATTTTGCTTGTTAGCAACAGGAGTAGCAGCCTTATAAAGGATAATAATGTCGCGATTACCTGGTTTAGTACCATTGTAGAATGCACCACTACCAGTATCAGCAAGATGTGCTCCCATCACGGTTTGGCCTGGCGCAACGTTAGCTTGACTTAAACCAGGGATCAACGCCCCCTTAGGCGAATCAGCATCGAAAAGATAAGTGTTTAAGTCAATGGTCCCGTCAGTTTTCGTCTGCAATCTAGTATAGGAGCGAGTCCCTTGATAATTAGTAATCGAAGCTCTGATATTACCAATTCGACCGTCACCTAATATTCCCTTAAGTGGCGTTGAAAGTAAATCGCCAACAGTAATTGGTACCCCATTATTAGTAGTTAATTGCTTATTTAAAATATCACTAAAGTCACTTGAACTATAAAGTCCGTCTGAACCTCTAGCAACTAATTGGTAAGTTTTTCCATCTTTAGTGATAGTTTTTAATTCGTTGCTTGTAGAATCATAACTCGAGCCATTGAAAGCTTTGGCACTAGTCTTATAGCTAAGAACCTTACCTGTTTCAGCATCAACATACCAAATTTTTTGTGTAACTTTATCTGGAATATTGGAGCCCGCACTGTTCCAAGTTTTGCCAGGGATAATACTATCAGAAATTGGCCGTCCTTGATCCCAAGTAATAGTGATACGATGAGCGTCATCGGTTACAAAGGCCCCTGTACCATTGTCCACTGGCGAATTACTATTACCAGCAGTAATATCAATACGGCCAATCTTTAAATTACCAATACCAGCAAAGTTTACAGAGTTGGTTTGATTAAGTGACCAGTTATAAGTTCCACCCTTATATGTTGAATTACTTGCAACACCAGCAGTAGTAAAAGTACCTTGTTGGCTGGCTTCCTCTCTTACAACTGTCCCATTCGCATTAGTTTGGGTATCACGGGTCATTTGGTAAACAAGCTGAGCACTACCATTTCGAACATTGTAGAATCTAATATTGTTACCAATGTCATTCTTATCAGTAGTAACTACAATCTTTTGACCTGTACTTACTACTTCATAAGATTGAAAAGCATATTGATCAGCTGGAATAGCTGCAAAGTATTGTTGATACTCTGGATTTTCAGTAATATTGAAGTTAGGTGTATAAGTATCAATATCTGTTGCATCATTGCTTCCACTTCCACTAGTTTGAACAAGTGAAGTAGTAAATAAGGATGCTAATGCTTGTGGACTAAATTGTTGTACATTAACTTCGTTACTTTCTAAATTTTGAGTATTTGCGCTAAGTAATCTCTTAACTGCAAAGGAGGTCTTTTGAATTCCTTTATCAGTTGTACCAGTTACTCCAAGCTTAGAAAGATCCACGTTAACTGTGTTGTCATTAGACTTTGCATCTTTTTGGTTGGTGTTACCTTGAATACCAGCAGTCTTTAAAGTTTGACCTGCTACAGCTACTTCATTAGTAGTTGCTAAAGTAGCGTTACTATTATCAATAGCCTTAGTTACATTACTTTCAGCGTTTTCGGCAGCTTTAGTTGCTTCTTGAGCGCTTGATTGCTTTGCACTTTCAGCACTAGCTTCCTTATTAATAGTTTCAGTGCTGGTCTTGCTATTTGAGTTTGTAACAGTTTCTGCTTTTTGCTTTTGAACTTCAAGAGCCTCTTTAGCATTTTCTGCTACTTGATCCTTAGTAGTTTGATCTTTATCACTTTTTGCAGATTTTTCAGTATTTTGTTGAGTTTGTTGAACTGAAGTATCTGCTTGAGCACTTTCAGTTTGAGCCTTTTCTACAGCAGAACTTTCAACTTTATTTTGATCTGCTTGAGCTTCTTGTGATTGTGCATTGTCATTAGTTTGATTTTGTGATTGTGCTGCTTGAGCGGCATCATCACTTTTTTCGATAACAACTTTAGTATCATCAGTAATCTTTGGCGTTTCAGTCTTGCTATCATCAGCAGCATGATCGCCATTATTACCATCATTGCCATTATCACTAGCTTGAACGACATTTCCATTACTCATCCAAAGAGTCGTACCAAGCAATACAGAAGCCGCCCCGATTGTCAATTTCCTAATTCCAAAATGAGATTGACGTTCAGCGACGTTTTCCATTTTTTAATACGGTTATTCTTCGAAACCATATCTCAGCCTCCAAAATTCTTAATTGCTAGTAAAAACAATTTCACTCTCTTTTACATTTTTTCTAACACCATTAGAATAACACGTTTTATTAAAAAACATCAATTATTTTTTAGCATTTATAAAAAAACTTAATGTGTTTACGTTTACACCCTGTAGCGATTAACAAGATAAAAGGTAACTAAGTTCTCATCTATCTTTTTAGTAATTAAATAACATTGCTTTTAATTATTATAGGTATTTTTTATAATTTTATTCTCTACAAAATTGAAATCTATACTTATTTCTTTACTGATAGCAATATTCATTTTCTATATAAAAAACAAGATGTATAAACATCTTGTTTCCTTATTAGTAATAACTAATACCTTCAATACCTAATCCTTACGACGCTTCTTTACCCCAGCATTTTTTAGTTGTGACCAAGACTTCATAATATGCTTAACATTAGCCTGTGAACTTCTAATATAGGTATTCTCAATCAAATTATCGTATTCATCCTTGCTCATTAATACAGAATTTTCTTCGTTATTTTTAGAAGTAATGATAATCGGTTTATGCTCTTTCTTTACTTTCTTCATGAAGAATTTCAAATTATTTTTTACATTAGAGTAAGATTCAACTTCCATGTCAATCCTCCCTTGAGTTGCCAACATTTGTACAATCAGTATGACATAATTTTATTCAATTATCTAAAACATCTTTCTAAACAAAAAAGGCAAGTGCAAATTTAATTGCATCTTGTCTTTTTCTATGACCAAATTTTCAGTTAATCTTTATGGCGCTTCTTTACCCCAGCAAGTCCAATCAAACCGATTGAAGCAGCTGCGGCACCTAAGATTGCGGCGGTAGGATCATCTTTTTCACCAGTTTGTGGCAATTCGTTATTAGCAGCTTTCTTTTCTGCAATAGGAGTTTGAGAGCTGATACCTTCAATATAATGAGGTTCATTATTTTGAACATAGCCAACAACTTGCCCACTTGGAGTTACGATTAGACCTTCAGAGGTAATTCTTTGACCATGAGGAAGTACAATCTTAGTTCCACCATTGTGAATAGGTTGAACCTTTGGAGTTTGTGGCTTAGTTTGCTTCTTAGTTGGGGTTACTTGTGGGTGCGGACGAACCGTTTCATTCTTCTTAGGTTTATTGTTGTTTGGAACCACTTGTGGGTGGGGACGTACCGTGTTATCTGTCTTATTGTAAACCACCTTAGTATCTTCAGTTGGTGAAGTTGGGGTTACGGTGTTTTGACTTGGAGTGTAACCTGGAACGTTTGGCACCGGCTCGTTTGGAAGGACCTTGGTTGGGTTATTTGGATCGTTTTGATATTGAGGAGTTGTTGCACCTGGAATTGGGTTGCCATCTGGAGTTACCGGAATGATTTCACCAATTTTATGGTAAACAACTACGACCTTAGCATCAGGATCTTGCGGAGTAACCGTCTTGCCACCAGCAATTTCAAGGTTAGCAACATAACCTTTAATAACTGGAACTTTAATTGTACCAAAGGTATAGCTTGACTCAGTTGATACCCCATTGTTCAAAGTAAAGGTGTGAGTTTGAACATTAGATGGAAGAAGTTGAACGCCATCGCCATCAACAAATTCAATTGTTTGTTTAGCCTGAATGGTAGTGACATCCGGGGTTACAGGAACATTTGGATTATTTGGTGTGTAAACAACCGGCGTATCTTTGGTTGGTGAAGTTGGAGTTATGGTATTTTGACTTGGAGTATAACCGGGAACGCTTGGCACTGGCTCGTTTGGAACAACCTTAGTTGGGTTATTTGGATCGTTTTGATATTGAGGAGTGCTTGCACCTGGAATTGGATTACCACTTGGAGTGACTGGAATAATTTTACCAATTTGATGGTAGATTACAGAGTCACTGATATCTTTTTGAACTACTTTTCTTCCTGGCAAAATGTTGCTTACTGGGTAACCGTCCTTTGACTTAGGATCAGCGACATAACCTTTGATTACTGGAACTGGAGTGTTTGCATAATCGGTCTTGTTGCTAGTCCATGGCGTATCAGGATTAAGAATTTGACCAGTTACTTTATCGATAGTAAGCGTCCGCGTCCAAGTTGAAGTTTGAACGGCTGGCTTGGCGAGCTCTTTGCCATCTTGATCAACGAAATGAACTGTTGAAGTGTAATTCTTGGTGTAATTATCCTTTGCAGGCCACTTTGGTCCGTTTGGATCATTTGGATTAATTGGAGTACCTGGTTCATGTGGGTTGTTTGGTCCTACAGGGGCAGTTCCATGTTTTACATCAATGGTAATAGTTTGAGCCGTCTTACCAATTACACTTGGAATTTGAACGTTTGGAGTTACGATTTGATAACCCTTATCTTCAAGGTCAGTCTTAACCTTGTTCCAATCATAGGTAACTTTGCTGCCACTTTCCTTATTACCAGAGTTATAGCCGTATTGTGGCAAGTTGGTATCGGTTGTTTGATCATGGACAGTAATGGTTAAGGAACCCTCGGTTGGAGTTGGTGTGTAAACAACCTTGGTATCTGTGCCTGGGTTAGTTGGAGTAACATTTGGCGTTTGTGGAGTGTAACCCGGAATAGTTGGCACTGGCTCATTTGGTGTTACTCCAGTTGGGTTATCTGGATTAGTCGTGTATGGAGGATTTGGTACATTTGGAATTGGAGTCCCATCTGGTGTGACTGGCACAATCTTACCATTTGGTGAGTAAGTTACGTTGTAGGTCTTTGTTGGATCATTTGGCGTAGCTTTGAAACCACCAGCTTCAGCTTTATTTGCATGATACCCCTTAATAACGGGTGTCTTAACTGTGCCAAAAGTATGCTCGTTTGGAGTCCAATCAGTAGTTGAAATAACCTTTCCAGTTACATTATCAACAGTTGCAGTTCTAGTAAAGCTAGTAGTTTGAACATTATCCTTTGGAGTTTCGTTTCCTGCACCTTCATAGTGGATGGTTTGCTTACCATCCTTCTCTAGGCTGTTCTTACCAGTATTATTAGGCCACTTTGGTCCGTTTGGATCATTTGGATTTATTGGTTGGCCTGGTTCACCTGGTTTATTAGGAGTTACAGTAGTAGTGCCATGAACCATGTGAATCACAATATCATGTGCACCCTTAGTAATTTCCTTTGGAACGTTGATATCTTGCCCTGGAACTAGCTTATAACCCTTGTTCTCCAAATCTTTAATGGTTGGATCTGGGTTGTAATTTACTGGCGTATTGACGTCCTTAGTACCTGATTGATAGCCAACACCTGGGATAGTACTGTTAGTTGTATCATCGTGGAAAGTAACAGTCACTGATCCAGTTTCTGGAGTTGGAGTTTCATTCTTGTGATAGATCACCGGAGTGTCCTTACCTGGATTTTCTGGAGTGATTGTATTCTTTTCTGGGGTGTAGCCTGGAATGGTTGGCACTGGCTCATTTGGTGTTACTCCTGTTGGGTTAGTTGGATTAGTGGTATATGGAGGATTTGGCACATTTGGAATTGGAGTTCCATCTGGGGTAACTGGCACAATCTTGCCATTTGGACTATAGGTGACAGTAATCGTGGTATTTGGATCATTTGGCGTAGACTTAAATCCACCAGCTTCAGCTTTATTTGCATGATACCCCTTAATAACGGGTGTCTTAACCGTGCCAAAGGTGTGCTCGCTTGGAGTCCAATCAGTTTCTGAAATGATTTTGCCAGTCACATTATCAACTGTGGCCGTTCTAGTGAAGGTAGTGGTTTGAACATTGTCCTTTGGAGTATTCTCGCCTGCACCTTCATAATGAATGGTTTGCTTACCATCCTTCTCTAAGCTGTTCTTACCAGTATCATCAGGCCACTTTGGTCCATTTGGATCATTAGGATTAATTGGCTGGCCTGGGTCGCCCGGTTTATCGGGAGTTACGGTAGTGGTGCCATGAACCATGTGAATCACAATATCATGAGCCCCTTTGGTAATCTCCTTTGGCACATTGATGTCTTGACCTGGAACTAACTTGTAACCCTTATTTTCCAAATCTTTAATAGTTGGATCTGGGTTGTAGTCAACTGGCGTGTTGACATCCTTAGTACCTGATTGATAGCCAACACCTGGAATGGTCGTATTAGTCGTATCATCATGATAAGTTACGGTTACTGATCCAGTTTCTGGAGTTGGAGTTTCATTCTTGTGATAAATTACCGGAGTGTCCTTGCCTGGATTTTCTGGAGTAATTGTGCTCTTATCTGGAGTGTAAGCTGGGATTGTTGGTACTGGCTCATTTGGTGTTACTCCTGTTGGGTTAGTTGGATTAGTGATATATGGAGGATTTGGCACATTTGGAATTGGAGTTCCATCTGGGGTAACTGGAATAATTTTACCGTTTGGTGAGTAAGTTACTGTGTAAGTCTTAGTTGGATCATTTGGCGTAGACTTAAAGCCACCAGCTTCGGCTTCATTTGCATGATAGCCTTCAACAACTGGAGTCTTCACGACATTAAAGTCATGTTCCTTTGGCGTCCAATCTGTTTCAGAAATCACATCCCCAGTCACCTTATCGACAGTCTTGGTTCTAGTAAAGTTAGTAGTTTCAACATTATCCTTAGGAGTCTTCTCACCTGCTCCTTCATAATGAATAGTTTGCTTACCGGCTTTGTCAAGGCTATCTTTATCAGTATCATCAGGCCACTTTGGTCCATTTGGATCATTAGGATTAATTGGCTGGCCTGGTTCGCCCGGTTTATCTGGGGTGACGGTTTGAGTACCATGAACAAAGTTAACCCTAAAGTTATTAGCACTTGCATCCCGTGAGAAAGTTTCTTCCCCATTCTTAAAATCACTATTTACAAACTGATAACCTTGATTTTCATAATTAGTAATCGTAGCCGTTGTAGTGTAAGAAATCTTCTCACCAACGTTACCCTTCAAATCAACCGTTGATAAAACTTTCTTAGCAGTTTCATCATAGTAAGTTACCTTACCTTCAGCCGTGATTACATCGGGAGTTTTAACATAAGGAACCTTCACATCATCGCCTGGATTATTGCCCGGCTTGACTGGATCACCTGGTTGACCACTTTCTGGTTTATAATCTGGAACGTTTGGCACTTTGCCATCCGTAGTTGTGGTTGGATTATCTGGATTAGTTGGGAAGTGAGGAGTTGGGGCATCTGGAATTGGGTTACCATCTTTATCAACTGGGATAATTTTTCCGTTTGGTGCGTAAGTAACCACATTTCTAAGATTCTCCATGGTTACCTTGAGAGCAGGGATTTCTGCCTTATCTGCGTAATAACCTTGAACAACTGGAGTTTTGACCAAATCATAATCTTCCTTGTTAGCCTTCCAATCAGTAGTGTATTGACCATTTTCTACTACTTTTTGAGTTACATCGTCAATCGTCACCGTTCTAGTCCATTGAGCATGTTGAACATTATCAGCTGGAGTGGCACTACCAGCACCTTCATAGTGAACAGTGGCAGTGACATCTTTTTCATATTCACTTGGACTGACATTCTTATTTGGATGGTCTGGATTTACTGGGCTCATTCCGTGAACCATGTGAATGATAATATCATGGTTACCTTTAGTAATATCTTTTGGAATATTGATATCTTGACCTGGAACCAACTTGTAACCCTTGTTTTCCAAATCTTTAATCGTTGGATCTGGATTATAGTTAATTGGAGTCCCGACGTCCTTAGTACCCGATTGATAACCAACATCAGGGATAGTGGTGTTATCGGTATCATCATAGTAGGTGACAGTTACTGAACCAGTTTCCGGAGTTGGAGTTTCATCAGGTGCATAAGTAATCACTACATTAATATTATTAGAATTGTGATTGACCGTAATTTCGTTAACGGTTCCGTTATTTTGAACATTGGCGCTTGTAACATCTTGACCATTTGAATTTGCTTCTACCTTAGTTACGTGATAACCCTTGATAGAAACTGCTGGAATTTCGTCCAAACTGCCACTTGCTGGCGTCCAAGTTAAACCTTCAGCTGCTTGGCCATCTTCAGTAACCCATTTACCAGTAACTTTATCAAGATAACCTTGAGCCTGGAAAGCAACACTTTGGGTTTGATCTTTTGGAGTTAAATCGCCGGCGCCCTCATACTTGATAGTCCGCGTGATAGTTTTAGATAAATCAGTTACAGTGGTCCCATCAGGGTACTTAGGGCCATTTGGATCATTTGGATTAATCGGTTGCCCCGGCTTGCCTGGATTAGTTGGGTTAACTGGTTGAATGCCGTGCTTCATGTTAATAACAATGTTTTGGTTTTTAGATGGAATTGCAATTGGCAAAGGTGGAACTTGTTTATCTGGATAATCAGGAACGTAGCCTTGATCTTCCAAAGTCTTCACATTGTTGTCGTAGTCAGTTGGCGTGTATTTAGTATCAGTCAATGGGGTTTCTGGATCATAGTCGCCAGTATTACCACCAACGTTTGGAATTGTGGTATTAGTGGTGGTATCGTGGAAGACAACTGTCACATTATGTTTTTCGACAGCTCTCTTTAAAACCACTTTGAAAGTTGGACCTGGAACATTTAATTGAGCACCCTTTTCAGCAGCTTGAATGATGGCATCTTTAGTTAACCCATCAATGTTATACTTGTGCGGTTTAGTATCCCATTCATTAGAAACAATGGTGGGATAACCAGCAGCTTCAGCTTTTGCCAGGTCAGGAGCCTGATTATAGTTAATTGTGTTTGCGGTAGGGATGCCATGTGCATTAAAAATCACATCCCCATCTTGATTGGTTTCAACAGGTGAAGCCGTTGCAGTACCAACAATCGGTTGATTATTATCATCAATTGGTTGACCCTTAGTATTGACATAGTTAATGGTGGCAGTTTGAGGCCCAATAGCGATAATTTCTGGAACTGATGGAGTTACTTCCTTAGTGATAAGTTGATGGCCATTATCTCCCTTGCTAGTATCAACTGTTCTGATAGGATCATCTGGATTTGAAACATTAACGTTGTAATAGGTCCGAGTAACAGTAATCGTTCTCCCTGGAGTACCTTTTTGCAAAACTTTTGTCTCACCAGGTTTGAGTGAATCATCATACTTAACAATGACCTTCATGGCGTGATCATCATTGGTTACCACATCATCTTCAGTTGGAATATTTGTAGCAATTAGGGCAACTCTTTGTGAGAATTCTGGGTCAAAACCATATCCTTGACTGTTTCCAGCAAGCCAGCCATGTTTTACCCCCACTTGACTATTTGGCGTAATATCTTCAAGGTGTGAGCGGTGCATGTTGTAGGCCAAGGTTAAATCTTGAACACCTTTCCAATACTCACTTGATGAATTATTCAAATCACGAATAGATTGCTTAAAGGCATCAAAATCTTTGTCATTAAAGGTATCCGCAGAAATATCCTCATCCATCCACTTATAAGCGTTGTAAGTATTGCCGCCGACATTCCAAAGGTTATGAGACCAGGAGTAGAACAAGTTACCGGTGTGTTTGCCTTCTGGGTCCATTGGTACAACATTTTGGAAAGCACCAGGAGTAGTGACGGAATTCTTTTGGAAGTTAACATATTTTGCACCTTCAATATTTACAGCAGTTCCTGTTGGAGCATCGTTGTAAGAGAAGGAAACAATTTCACCAAAAATATTCCGATAGTCACTTTGACCATCAAAAACAGCATTATTGCCAATTGTAATAGATGGGTGGGAACTATTTTTAACAGAAACAATGTTAAAGTTGTCGACGTAGTTTGGTGAGCCATTCTTCCAAGCATTAGTTAAGTGATACTTAAATGTCGCATCATGATCAACGACCATTTGAGCATTTTCACCTAAACCAATGTAATTACCACCATTCCAAATCCCAGCCATATCTTTACCATTAGACTGGAGATCTACAACGGAGTGTGGTGAAATTTCAACTCTAGCTTGCGCATCGACATCAATAGCGACCCCATTACCGCCATTTCTAAATTTTAAAATACTGTGTTCACCAGTTACAAATTGAGCATTATCACCAATTAATACCCCATCACGACCATATAAATTGAAATTAGTAAAATCGCCGAGCTTAAATTCATTTTGATTATTTCCTGAACGAGTAACAGTCCGGTCATTGTACCAATTGTTCATGTTATAGGCACCATAAATAGTAGTATTACCACCAACTGGTTCTTCAAAGACGATACCACGTCCATGACCTACATTTAAGTTAACCGTGGCACCAACCCCTGTAGTAAATGAACCATTTTTATAGGCTCGAATAGCTGTATTAGCATTTCCAATACTAAATTGGCTTTCACTTGCACGTAAATCTGGTTGATTTCCATTCTTCAAATTAACCGTTAAAGTGGCATTATTATCAACTTTTACGTGACCCATTTGTGATTGATTATTACCAGCAGTAACTACAATCCCATCACCATCAACTTGACGATTAACAGTTAAGTTGGCATTTTCATCAACATAAACATTTGAGGCAACGATGTTAGCGTTGTACCAGTTATTTTGATTAATTCCTTGCCAGCTATTCCCAATTTGATTAGTAATTTGAGAAGAAGTTGCATGTGGAGCTCCATAGTCAACACTAGTGGTAGTGTTACCTTTAATATGAACATCCCCAGAACCAATATATAAAGAAGCCCCCGAGGATTTAACATTGTCAAAAGTTACCTGCGTACCTTGAGACGAACTAACAGCCCCATTTTGACTCAAACTAGTAATATTCATATTGGCAAAAGTAACATTACCAGTCGCAGTCAAGGTTCCAGAACCTAAATTAAGACTTGCCCCATTTACACCATTAATTGTAAAGGTTTGGCCATAGCCTAAATTCAAATTACCATTCGCATAAATTGTCCCTTGGATATTTACTCCTTTGGCATCATTGTTAATGGCATTTTGAACTCCGGACCAATCGGTTACAGTCTGGTAGTCATTCTTTGTCTTAGTTTGGTCATTTTTATTGTTAGTATCAACCTCTTCATCTGGGGTTGCCACTAATTTAGCATCTAATGCCAACTTAGCTAGTTCACTATTTAAATTATCTAACTTGACGTTAGTTCCTTTTAAGGCAGCTTGGGTTAAATTGTAATTTTGCGAATTTTCTTTTTTAGTCGTTTTACCCAAATTACCCGATTGAGCTGAAATTTGAGGAGTTTTAGCTACTGGTTGAGTTTGAGTTAGATTTTTAGTATTAATTGTGGCATCTTGTTTTAAAGTGGTGTTGGCTTTTTGACTTTGTGTAGTGTTAGCTTGAGAAGTCGGAGTTTCAACTGATTTTTGTACTGGCTGTGATTGCTTATTATTAGCAGCTGGTGCAGCTTGAGTGGTACTTGTTTTAGGTGAAACTGACGCCTTAGATTGACTACTTGCTGGAACTGAAGCAGTTGAAGAAACCGCCTGAGTTTTTGAAGGATTTGAATTTGTGTTCCTCGAAGTGGTATTTGACGGTTGAGTATCTTTATTAACTTGAGTCTCTACTTTTTGTTTGGGTTGAGTAATAGTTTGTGATTGTGCTTGGTGTGGAACTTTAGTTTGAGCAGTATTAGCTGAATCATTCTTTGAAACTACAACTACTTTTTTTGCATTTTCAGTATCAACAACTTGAGCATTAGACTTTTGTTCTTGATCTCCTTCATCATTAGTATCAGCGTGAACTTCTTTGGTCTGTGTCCCCACCCAAAGAGTAGTTCCTAAAAGTACAGAAACTGTACCAATCGTTAACTTTCTAATTCCAAAATGAGATTGCCGCTCAGCGGTTGCTACCATTTTTTGACTACGATTATTCTTGGATAGCATAATCATTGCCCCCTACTTAATTTTTCTGTTATGTTTGCGTTTGTTATGTTTTTTACTTTGTTATATTTTTATGTTTTCACATGTTGATGACCCTCTGTCAAAATCACCTTCATACTCAAATAATAACATTCTTTATTTTATTTGCTAGTATTTTGACATGCGTTATTTAATTTTTTGGCAAATATTTGTAAATGCTTTTCTATATATTACTACTGAGAGTAAGCATTTGGCTTAATTTATTAAAAACAAAAAACGGGTAACTTTTTTAGAAAATTACCTTTTCTTTGTTTTTTTATTGTTATGTTATTACTTATTTTCCCCACAAGAATTTGATTAACAATTCATCAACTTCTGGGTTTTCATGTAGACGACTATGTTGAGCACCGGCTCCGATAATTAAATGTTCTTCATAGTGCTTGGCTCTTGGAGAAACAAGATATTTCAAACTTTTAGCGCTATAAATAGTAACGTCTTTATCAGAATGAGTCCCATCCTGCAAATCACCATAAATATTCATTACACTGGCAGTCTTAGGATAAGTTTGACGTAATCTCATCAATTGCTTATAGTCACTATCCATCTTGCTTGGACGACCAGCCTTATTTACATGAGCATAAGCAGTTGATTGCATTCCCCGAATTCCATTAAAGTGACCAGCAATATCAACTTGACGATTTACTTTAGGGAAATTCTTGTTTTGTCCATAATACAAAAGCATAAATATGATATCCATGTTACCCATTGAGTGGCCAACTAAGTTCATCTTCTTGAAATTGTAGCTGCGTTGAACAGCTTTTACAGCATTATAAGCATAACGCGCATCGGTGCGATAGTTACCATTTCGATTATCTTGATAACCCACCATAATAATTGGATTTTTTGCATTTTTAGAAATTTTACCACTTAAACTAACTTGGCCATTTCTTTTAACAATTGCAGTCACTACATCATTGGTCACTCCCCGATTTCTCGCAGCATTTACCATATGACGTTCTGCATTAACACTGGATCCCCACCCATGCAAGAAAAAAGTTGGAATAGAACTACTACTTCCATTTTGAACATGTTTAGTATTGGTATTTTTTGCACTACCTTTAGTACATCCCGTAATAATTAATGCTAAAAGCGTTACCGGAAAAATCAATGGGAGCCAAATTTTCTTCTTCATAATTTTCACCTCGTTTACTTATTCTACCTGTTGAGGAATTATTTTTGAAATACTTATTGATTTGCAAATTCAATAACTTTTTATTATAAATTCCGCAATAGTAAACGCTTCCATTTTATTTTTAATCATGATATATTAAAAGTGTAAAGAAAAACAAAACGTATATTATTTAAGGAGATGAGCTCCCATGATGATCTCAACTATTATCGGTGGTTCTTTCTTAATCTGTGAACTCGCCGGCGTTATTACTATGTCCATAGTTAACCCATATTAAAATTAGATTTTAGTTACTAAAAAAACTGCCACTATCTGTGACAGTTTTTTTATATTATTAAATTACACATTAATGTGTAATTTATCTAAAATTCTAGTTACTTTGCTTCCCAAAATTTTCTGTGCTAAATGAGTCTTTACACTCACATAACCATAGAAGAGAACCCCAGCAAATACCGCGATCAGCACAATTGCAAAAGCAGGGAAACGACGTGCCGGACTCAGGAATAGCTCCAGGATACTTTCGACCCCAGAAACAACTAAGAACATCCCAATTGAAAAAGTAGTAATTCCAACAAAACGGCGTCCTGTTCGATTTAAGTTAAAATCATAGCTAATTTCCAGATGTTTTAAGGCAAGTAAGATAATTGCAAGCATCCCTAAATTAGTTGAAACTAATGGTCCATATACTTTAAACATCAAAATCATCGGGTATTGTAAGATGGCTTTAATGATTAATCCTAACATCAAATATTTGATGGCCAAGCCATTTTCAGATAACCCCTGTAAAATTGCCATTAAAACTGTGAATAGTCCCAAACTAATGGCAGTAAATGATGAAAGATAAAGCACACTGCTACCTAATGGATCATAACTATAAAAAATAGTATAGATTGGTGTTGCAATTGCAGCCATTCCAAAAGATGCAGGAATCATTACAAATAAGAACAAATCCAAAATATTACTAATTTGTTTAGCAATGCTGCGATAATCTCGTTGAGTATGCGCAGCTGATAAAAGCGGAATTGCAGTTACGGCCATTGCACTAGCCAATGAAACAATAATCATGATCAACTTGTTAGCATTTAATGCAAACAAAGCATACCAGCTTTCAATCATATCTGAACTGGCACTTACTAATCCCGCAATCATTGGGTGGAAAGTATACTGATCTACTAAGTAGAAGAGTTGAATACCAGCATCAATAATGATGAAAGGAATGGCTTGTTCGATAATTTCTGCAAACAAGGAACTAGTTGAAACTTCAATCTTATGATCAGAGTGTTCGACTAAATTATTTAAATATTGTCTTCTTGAGAATAAGAACCAGGCTAAAATCGCAATCCCAAACAAAGCACCAATTGCGGCAGCTAAGTTTGATTGAACTACAGCATGTACATATGAACCATGTTGCATTTGCATAATTACAAAAGCAGTTAAAAGCATCCAAAGTACACGTGCTAATTGTTCAATGAATTGAGAAAGCGCCGACGGCATCATATCTGCATAACCTTGGAAGTAACCACGCATGATACTCAAAATCGGAATCAGCAAAATCGCATACGATAGACTTCGCATTACCGCAACTTGACGCGGATCACTCTTCGCCCCATGCAAAATCGCCCCAACAAAGTCATTAGTGGCTAGGATAGGCGCGGCAAAATACATCACTGCTGCCGACAAAACCCCTAAGATCGTCATCAAAATTAAACCTTTGCGAAACAGCTGTCGACCAATGCCATATTCATTTAAAGCATTATACTTAGCTACCTGCTTGGCAATTGCTCCTGGAATTCCTGCAGTTGAAATCAGAATAAAAATACTATAAATATTATAGCTTTTTGCAGTCAATGCATTGGCAATGTTGCCGTAATTCCCCATCCAGGCGTACCACGGAATGATATACAAAGCACCCAGAATACGGGAAGTGATTGACCCAATTGTCATCCACGCAGAACCTTTTAGAAAAGTATCCTGCGAGTTCTTTGCATTTAATTCGTTTTCTTTTTCCATTTAATTTTCCTAATTCAAAGTACTAACTAATTTATTTTGAAATTATTCAGGACAATAAACAATAACATTTTTGTCCTCTTTAGGAAAAATTAAACTTATTTAGCAACGATGTTAACAATCTTGTTAGGAATTACGATAACTTTCTTAACGTCTTTGCCTTCTAAGAATTTTTGAACGTGTGGCACAGCTAAAGCTGTCTTTTCAAGTTCATCTTTTGGAGCATCCTTAGCAGCTTCAAACTTACCTCTAAGCTTACCATTTACTTGAACCATAATTTCAACAGTTGATTCGACAAGCTTAGCTGGATCATAAGTTGGCCATTTTGCGTAAGAGATAGATTCATCATGACCAAATACTGACCAGATTTCTTCCATCATGTGTGGTGCAACTGGAGCTAAAAGCTTTACAAAGCCTTCTGCGTATTCGCGTGGAATTGTTTTAGCTTTTTGAGCAGCGTTGGCAAAGACCATCATTTGACTAATAGCAGTGTTGAAGTGAAGTGCATCGAAGTCTTCAGTAACAATCTTAACAGTTTCGTTATAAACTTTATCAAGTTCGCCATCATTTTCGTCAACAATCTTTTCTTGAGGGATTGCCTTCAAGTCAAGATCATTAACCATCATTCTCCATACACGGTCTAAGAACTTCTTAGTTGAGGCAGGACCATTGTCATCCCAATCGATTGATGCATCAAGCGGACCCATGAACATTTCATACATTCTAAGTGAGTCTGCACCATATTCTTCAATCACATCATCAGGGTTAACAACATTACCACGAGACTTGGACATCTTTTCATGATTCTTTAAAATCAAACCTTGGTTGTAAAGACGTTGGAATGGTTCCTTGGTTGGTACAACGCCAAGATCATAAAGAACCTTGTGCCAGAATCTTGCATAAAGAAGGTGACGAACGGCGTGTTCTGCCCCACCAATGTAAAGATCAACTGGGAGCCATTGCTTTAATAAATCATAGTCGGCAAGTTCCTTATCATTATGTGGATCAACATAACGTAAGTAGTACCATGATGAACCAGCCCAGTTAGGCATAGTATTAGTTTCACGTTTACCCTTACGCCCATTTTCATCGACAACGTTTACCCAGTCAGTCAAGTTAGCAAGTGGACTTTCTGGAGTACCTGATGGCTTGATATTAGTTGCATGTGGTAAACGAAGTGGTAATTGATCTTCAGGAACTAAAGTAGTTTCGCCATCTTCCCAGTGAATTACAGGAATTGGTTCACCCCAGTAGCGTTGACGACTGAAGTCCCAGTCACGAAGCTTGTAATTAACCTTTGGACCACCAACATGATGTTCTTCAAGCCAGTCAATCATACGCTTCTTAGCTTCTTCGTTATGAAGACCGTTTAAAAATTCAGAATTGATGTGAGGACCATCACCAGCGAAGGCTTCTTTTTCAATATTGCCACCTTCAATAACTGGATTAATTGGTAAACCAAACTTACTTGCAAATTCATAATCACGTTCGTCATGAGCAGGAACAGCCATAACTGCACCAGTACCATAACTTGCCAAAACATAGTCAGAAATCCAAATTGGAACTTCTTTACCGTTAACTGGGTTAATTGCATAAGCACCAGTAAAGACACCAGTCTTATTCTTGTTTAAATCAGTTCTTTCAAGGTCAGATTTTGATTCAATTTCTTTAATATAAGCATTAACGGCTTCTTTTTGCTCTGGAGTGGTAATCTCTTGCACAAGCTTATTTTCAGGAGCTAAGACAGTGTAAGAACAACCAAATAAAGTATCTGGACGAGTAGTAAAGATGTCAAAGCTCTTGTCGCTATTTTTAATCTTGAAAGTAACTTGAGCTCCAACAGATCTACCAATCCAGTTTCTTTGCATTTCTTTAACTGGTTCTGGCCAATCTAAGTCATCCAAATCTTCAAGCAAACGATCTGCATAAGCGGTCATCTTAAGCATCCATTGCTTCATGTTTCTACGGTAAACTGGGTAGCCACCACGTTCAGTTTTACCATTAACGATATCTTCGTTAGCAACTACAGTACCCAAATCTGGTGACCAGTTAACTGGAACTTCGGCTTCATAAGCAAGTCCCTTTTTATACATTTGCTCAAAAACCCATTGAGTCCACTTGTAGTAGTTTGGATCACTGGTTCTAATTTCACGATCCCAATCATATGAAAAGCCAAGGGTATTCAATTGACGCTTAAAGTTAGCAATATTTTCTTCAGTAACCTTAGCTGGATCCTCACCAGTTTTTAAAGCATATTGTTCAGTTGGAAGACCAAATGCATCCCAACCCATTGGGTGAAGTACGTTATAGCCTTGGGCTCTCTTCATTCTTGAAACAATATCGGTTGCAGTATATCCTTCTGGGTGGCCTACATGAAGACCTTTACCGGATGGAAATGGGAACATATCTAAGGCATAGTAATTCTTCTTATTTGGATCAGTGCCAGTTTTAAAAGTATCATGCTTTGCCCAATAATCTTGCCATTTCTTTTCTACAACTTTGTGATTATACATTAATTAATTCCCCCCTAAAATAAAAAAATCCTATGATTTCTAAAAAATCATAGGACGAATTATCGCGGTACCACCTAAGTTCTACATTGCTCAATGTAACACTTATTGCCCCTTAACGCGGATAGCAACACGACAGCCTTTTAAATAGGACAAGTTCACGATTTACTTTTAAGATTTCTCAGCAACCAATCTCTCTCTAAAAAAAGCGCCTCGTTACTACTTCCTAGCCTTTATTTTCTTATGGATAATGATTATAATTTACCACAAATACTAAAAATTACAAGGGAGACTTTATTTTTGATAAATACAAATCATCCCCCAAAGGATACTTTAATCCCTGGGGCTATTTTTGTGGTGATTTATGCAGTTTGGGCCTTTTTAGTATCGTCTAATGCCGCATTCATTCATCACTTTGACCAAGCCGTCATCAGCGTTGTTTGCAATAACAACCCTGCCAATGTGGCCTTTGCGACGACTTTTACTAATCTAGGCAATACGAGCACAATTACAATTGAAACAATCATTGTTTTCATCCTGCTCTTAGCATTTAAGCAATTTGCATATGCATTTTTTACAGCAGGAGTCATGATTGCCGCTAATGGTTACAATTGGATTATTAAACATGCCGTTCAACGACACCGTCCATATGTCCACCATTTAGTTTATGCGGACGGCTACAGCTTTCCTTCTGGTCACTCAGTTGGAAGTGCAGCTTTGTTTGGAGTTTTAATAATTTTAACTTTATTACTTGTCAAAAGTAAATTTTGGAAAACAGTTTTAATTATTCTCTGGACACTTTTTCCACTAGTAATTGGATACACAAGAATTTTTGTCCATGTTCATTATCCCTCTGATGTATTTGGTGGATGGCTGGAAGGAATTACCTTTGTCCTAATTGGTTATTCCTTCCTCTACCACTTCTACATTGAACCGAGGATGAAAGAGCGACAACAATAAAATAAGCGCCTTTGAAGAGCATTACTTTTCAAAGACGCTTATTTTTATACTTTTTTATTTTTTAAAAACTCTCGATCTTGGTAAATCCGATTTAGTAAAATCGATAAGACAATCACGATCAAAGAAACCACATAGACTCCCTTTAATCCGCTAAATAAAACTTGTCGAAGTTGCGGAATCACACTAGAACTCAATTCTTTTGCTTTTTGTGCAGAGACTATTTTATTCATCATCTCTTGAGTTAAATGAGGATAGCGGGCGAGCCCTTGCGCTACTAAAGTGTTAAAAGTAATTCCGTAAAATGATACCATCATTGTTTGGCCCAAATACTTCATTAAAGTGTTAAAAGATGTGGCTACTCCAATATCTTCTTTATTTACAATAGTTTGAGAGCGAAGCTGCGACGCAGTCATAATTGCTCCAAAGGCAGTTCCATTAAAGGCCGCAATCACGCAAAATACCCAAAACGGAGTATAAATTGGGACCAAAATTAAAGCAATATCAGCTATCAACAGAACTAATAACATATAGTCATAAGTTCTTTTAATCCCAAACTTTCCTAGCATTCCTCCAATGATAAAAGAACCAACAATCCACATCAATGAACTTGGCGTTACCGCAAAACCCGCAAGAGAAGCACTGGTCGCATTAATTCCTTGCATCCAAGTCGGAATATAAAATTCAAAGCCGATTACTACTCCAGAAATAAGAAGCGTAATTAGGTTAATTGCTAAGAACTCTTTATCTTTTAGCATCGAGAGCGGCATAATTGGATCTTCTGCTTGTTTTTCAGCTTTAAAGAAGGCAATAATACTAATCACAATTAAAAGCCCTAAAACAGCCATTATTGCTAATCCCACGTTTGCATCTAATTCTTGCAAGAAAAACATCAATGATAATAACAAAATTATCAACCAGACCGTGCCTTTTAAATCTAACTTTGATTTTTCGCTATGCTTTGGCTCTTTTAAATAAAAGACCACGAGCAAAAAGGCAATAATCCCAATTGGCACATTAATATAGAATACCCAATGCCAAGATAAATGTTGAACAATAAATCCACCAAGTAGCGGTGCAATAACTGAAGCTACTCCCCAAAAGCTAGAGTTTAAGCCTAACATCTTAGCTCGTTTTTCAAGTTTATATAAATCCGCAATGATAGTTACTGCCACTGGCTGAACAGCACCAGACCCAAGTCCCTGAATTACGCGGAAAAATATTAACTCAATCATATTTTGTGATAGTCCGCAAAGTGATGATCCAATGACAAACAAGCCAATCCCAAACAAAAAAACTGGCTTCCGCCCAATGCTGTCTGCCAGTTTTCCGTATAAAGGAGTTGAAACTGCCGTCATCAAAAGGAAGATTGACACTACCCAGTTCATAATTTCAAGTCCATCTAAGTCCGAAACAATGGTGGGCATAGCTGTAGAAACAATTGTCCCTTCAATCGCAGTCATAAAAGTTGTCATAAAAATCGCAAGCGTGATTAACGGCACGTTTGTTTTTTTCATTCTTACTTCTCCTTATTTATTTTCTTTAATGTAATCAAGCAAAGCTTGAACCTTATCAGTCTTTTCCCAAGGTAAATCTATATCAGTTCTACCAAAATGACCGTAAGCAGCTGTTTGTTCATAAATAGGACGACGCAAGTCAAGCATTTCAATAATTCCAGCTGGACGAAGGTCAAATACATTGCGAACGGCTGCAGTTAATAATTCGTCGCTGACCTTACCAGTACCAGCAGTATCAATCATTACAGAAACTGGGTGAGCTACTCCAATTGCATATGCCAATTGCACTTCACAGCGATAAGCAAGTCCAGCAGCTACAATATTTTTAGCGACATAACGAGCTGCATAAGAGGCACTCCGGTCAACCTTAGTTGCGTCTTTTCCAGAAAAGGCACCACCACCATGGCGTGCATAACCACCATAAGTATCGACGATAATTTTACGTCCAGTTAAGCCGGAATCCCCCTTAGGTCCCCCAATAACAAAGCGGCCTGATGGATTGATCAAAAACTTGGTTTCATCATCTAAGTATTTTTCAGGAATAACTTCACGAATCACCAGATCAATCATCGCTTTACGAATTTCTTCATTTGAAACTTCGGCATCAGTTTGAGTAGAAATAACTACCGTGTCAACACGCTTAGGCTTATTGTCTGCGTCATATTCTACGGTAACTTGAGCTTTTGCATCAGGACGAAGCCATTCTAAAGTCTTATCTTTTCTAAGTGCAGCAACACGTCTCATTAAACGATGAGCTAATGAAATTGGGAGAGGCATAAGTTCAGAAGTTTCCTTGATAGCAAAACCAAACATTAATCCTTGGTCTCCGGCTCCAATTTTATCTAATTTATCATCATCTGACTTGTTTTCTCGAGTTTCAAGTGAGTGATCAACCCCATCCGCAATATCTGGAGATTGTTCATCAATATCAACTAAAACTGCACAGTTATTACCATCAAAACCTAATTCTGGACGATCATAACCAATCTTAAGGACAGTTTTTCTAACTACTTTTTGAATATCAACATATGCATTAGTAGAAATTTCACCAAATACATAAACCATACCTGTAGTCACAATAGTTTCACAGGCAACGTGAGCATTTGGATCCTTTTCCAAAAGAGCATCTAAAATTGCATCTGAAATTTGATCCGCAACTTTATCTGGATGACCTTCAGAAACAGATTCTGAGGTAAATAAACGCTTTTCCATAATAGTCCCCCTATATAGACACTTGCTATTCGGTTACAAGGCATCTTCGTACATCCGACGAATCCTCTCAGGACTTGAACCGATATAATAATTTCCCTCGTCCTGCAATTAAGCATAAAAAAAGACTACCAACTCTGGTAGTCTTCTGAACGATGGAGGATACAGGGCTCGAACCTGTGACCTCCTGCTTGTAAGGCAGAT